>Ga0105047_10001104_pt1 | contig 47640 bp, 38 predicted proteins | sample MAT04_FD_78384 | JGI IMG/M metagenome (GOLD analysis project Ga0105047, IMG submission 78384) | Freshwater microbial communities from Lake Fryxell liftoff mats and glacier meltwater in Antarctica - MAT-04 (megahit assembly) | ecosystem: Environmental > Aquatic > Freshwater > Ice > Liftoff...
CCGGGGCGCTGGGGACGATGTCAAATGGCTATCGGATAAGCAGTTGTGACGGGGCCGCCCCAGGCAGTAGCTGGCGGAATCCCGACCGAAACTCCCTACTACAGCGGCCCAGCTCTGAGACCAGTCTCCGAAACGACTCTCCGGAACCGGACTCCCCAGATCAGGCGGGGTGGGAAAGCGCCGGCGCCATCGGTCGGGATCCAGGCGCCGCGCGGCTGGCCGCGGTGGGCCAGGCCGTACCCAGCGGCTTGCGCGAGACATAAACCCACAGCGCCACGCCAACGAACAGAATGCCCAGGCTGATATTCTGCGAGATCGTCAGGCCGGTGCCAAAAATGGGGGACTCATCGCTACGGATGATTTCAATTAGATAGCGGCTGATGGGGTGCAAGATCATAGTCAGCGCAGCGACTTCGCCATCGCGCCGACGATAGGGATAGTACGCCAGCAGAAACATACAGAGCAGCAGCGCGTCGATGGTGCTGTAAATCTGCGACGGATGGACCGGCAGACTGTGGTGATCCGCCCCTTCGATCAATGGCAAACGGTAAATACCCGTGGCCGTGGTCAGCTCCAGCGGCCGGCTATTCATAAACGCCTGCATCAGCGCTCGATGCGCGTCGTTCACCGTGGGCGTTTCCTGGCCATTGATCTTTTCGACGCGCTGCAGAACCTTGAGGCCAACAGCGGAAGCCGCCGGCGTGCCGCGGCGAATATCAACAACCACCGGCGCGCCGGACGCGTCGGCGCCAATCGTCAGACCAAAGACCTGTCCCAGCACGATTTGATTTTCGTGCGCGGGACTCAACGAGTGGGGCGGATTCTGCATCGGAAACGTCACAGCCCACGGTAAGTCGCACACGTCGCCGTAGCAGCAGCCATTCAGGAAGCAGCCGATTCTTCCCAGCGCCATCCCCAGCACTACGCTGGGCGCAATCAGGTCAGCCAGCGCCAAGCCAGGAACTTTGTAGCGATAGATAAACGCAATCAACGACAGACCACCGCCGATCAGCGCGCCGTAGACCACCAGCCCGCCGCTATTGATGCTGACAATGGCGATGACCGTGCGACGGATCTTACCACTGAATGTTTCCGGCGGCGCGCCAGGCTGCCCGTCTGCCACGGCGTTCGGAGCGGCGTCAACGATCTCATCCCAATTCTGGACGACGTAAAACATTCGGCCGCCGACAATCCCCGCCACAAACAGCCAGAACGCCAGCGAAAGTATCAGCTCGGACGAGACGCCCATCCTCCGCGCGCGATACAAGCCCAGGCCCACGCCCGAGAGGACGGCGATCACCAGCATTACGCCGTACCCGCGGATTGGCAGTCCCTGTTCTTCCGAGATGCCGGGCGCCAGATAGCGAATCGTAAGTCCGACGAGCACCAGCACCGGGATGTAACTGAGCGTGTCGTTATTCAACCCCTGCTTGCGAACCAGCCAGCCCAGCATGGCGATGCCCAGCCCAGCCCACAGCGCCAGCAACACGCCCATGCCAAATAGCGGGTAGCCGAAGATTTCTTGCGGAATGTAGAACAGGGTCGAACGCACGGTAGAAATCGCCTTGGGTTATCGAAATCCGATGAGCGGCACGCGAACGCCGCCGGCACGCGCGATCAACCGGTTTGCCACACGTCTCGTTTGCCCAGGATGCAATTGTCGATCAATCTCACGTTCCCGACACGCGCGGCGATGATCGCTACGCTGTTTTCCTGCGCTTGCGAAACCTCGCCCATCAATCCGGGCTCGACGATCGCCAGGTAATCCAGAGTCACGCCCGCCGTTTCAGCAAACAGGCCGAGCATGCGCTGGCGGATTATGTCGGCGATTGTCTCTCCTGCCTGAAAAAGTTCGCATGCCAATTTCAAACTGCGGCTCAACACCAGCCCGCGTTGGCGATCGGCGGCGGACAAGTAAGCGTTTCGCGAACTCATTGCCAGGCCGTCCGGCTCGCGCGTGGTCGGGCAGATTCTTAACTGCACGGGGACGTTCAGATCTTCGACCATCCGCCGCACAACCAGGGTTTGTTGATAGTCCTTCTGTCCAAAGAAGGCAATGTCAGGGGCCACCATGTGGAACAGCTTGAGGACCACGGTCGCCACGCCAGCAAAGTGGCCGGGCCGGACGCGTCCCTCCCACGGCTCGGCCACGCCACTGACTTCGACCACGGTGCTATGCCCTGGCGGATAAACATCTTGCGGTTGCGGCGCAAACACCAGAGACACGCCCAGCGGCGCCAGCAGCGCCAAGTCGGCCGCCAGATTGCGAGGGTAGCGGTCCAAATCTTCGCCGGCCGAAAACTGCGTGGGATTGACAAAGATCGAAACCACGGTGGCGCCCGTCTCGCGCCGGGAAGCTTCGACCAGACTGAGATGCCCGGCGTGCAGCGCGCCCATCGTCGGCACGAATCCAATCGTCTGGCCGGCGGCGCGCAAGCGACCGATCGCCTGGCGCAGTTCGCCGAGATCGCTGATCACCTGGGGCGCGTTGGCGTTGGCTTTGGACAAAGTAGAATCAACCTTGGTCATGTCAGGCAGTACTCAATGCGCCAATTCGTCAATCGTGTTAGTAAGTACGTTCGTCGCGCGGAATGTTGCGATGGAAGCGAGTGGCGCTGCGCCTTATTGCATCGCGGCGATGGCGGCCGTTGCTTCGGCAAAGTTCGCCGCCGGATCTGCGCTGGCCAGCCGCAACAGCGGACCGATCTGCGGTTGCGTGGCGCGGGCAGCTATGTTCCGCTGCACAGGATCCGCCACGTGATCGGGCGGATCGAGCAGTATCAATAGCTTGGGCGGCATGGTCAGTAGTCTCGCCCGTCCCCAGGCGGCGACAACCTCGCTCCACTCCGCTGCGCTCAACCGCTGATTCTCGGCGCCAGCCGCGCGGGTCGCCAGCTCAACCGTTGCGTAAGCCAGCGATTGCTCCAGCCAAAAATCACTGAACGCCCAACGCTGGGGGTCCGGCCAATCGGCTCGACGAACGAGCGGTTCCCTTCGCTCTAGCCATTCTATCTCTGGCGAGAGGCGTGGACCAGCCGACGCCTGCGCGACACGGGGCGGGTTGATCCTTGCGTCCGTGACCAATCGCCCTTGCCATGCGGCGGCCAGTTCAGCCGCCAGGCGCGACTTACCAACGCCCGCCGCGCCGGCGATGGCCACATAAGGAATCGCCCGCGCCAAGTGTTCGTGCAACTGCGCGATTGTCCAACCAATGAGCGGATGCACCAACTCAGGCGCAATTTCCGCCGCCGGCTGAAGCACGAATTTACGGAACGCCATCCGCGGATGGGGGAGCGTCAACTCAGGAGTGGAGAGTGTGACGGATCCATACAGCAACAGATCCAGATCGAGCGTCCGTGGGCCCCATCGCACATCGCGATGACGACCGAGACGGGTTTCGATCGCTTGCAGCTCGATCAAGACTTGTTGCGGCGCGAGAGTGGTCCGCAGGCGTATCGCGCCGTTCAGATAGACTGGCTGATCGTCGGGTCCTCCGACAGGCGCGGTCTCGCGCCAGGCGCTGTGCGTCACATTCTGAAAATGCGCCGACTGACTGAGGATCGCGACAGCTTCCGAGAGGCTCTCGGAACGATCTCCCAAATTCGAGCCAACGGCAATCAGGCATTCGACCATTGGTTGTTGCAGTGGCTACAAGAGATCGCTACAGAACGCTGTGGAGAATCGCGGAGGGCGGCCCTCCCATCTTCGGCAGCCAGCGGAACGCCGTGCCTTCGAATGCACGCTCGAGCCCGCAGGCGAGACTCTGACCCCTATCAGTCCGGGGAAGAATGCCGTCGTGGCATTCTTCCCTCTCGCCAAGTTCGCAGCCAAGCTGCTCACGGCTCGCAAAATAACGACATACGTCGCTATCTGGGACCGCATCGTGCGATCCACGCAGCCCTGGGAATACTTCCCCGGGCTGCTATATCCCGGTGTACCGCAGCGGGCGCGGGGTTGCAACCGGGAGTGAGTTCAGTAGAGCGGCCCGCAGATGAAAGCCAGCGGATAGAAACCAGCCAGCAATTGGCCTTGATTCATCAAGCGGTCGCATCGGTTGCCAGAGCACATGAAAAGATGCCGCTGACATCCAAAGGCGAGGTCAGCAGACCCATCGCCCACCTCAGCGAATCCGAGGCATTTTAGCAACTCGCGTAACAGACAAACTTTAAAAAGAGCAAACGTCAAATATCGAGTGCGCGTAAAAGCGAACCCCGTAACGCAAAAATGTTGGGAGGACCATCCATGGACCGACCGAAGTCGCCGACTATTCGATCCCTACAGCGCCGCCCCCCAAACAATTTCGCGAATTTCCATCAAATTCAAAGCCAGCCCCCCAAGTGATGCGCGGGGAACCATTCAGTTGGTTGCAGCAAGTACTTGCGCCATGCAGACCCGAGTGGCCATCTTGATTCTGTCACCAGTCGCCAATCACGTGTCGCCAAACATCCACTGCCATTTATCAGGCGCCACTTGCCTGGCAACTGTCGCCTGCGGTAGACCGATATGAACGAGAGCGATCAGTCCGTTGCTCCGTTGAACTCAGCAGCTTCAGGCACAGCCCGCGGACATTTCGGAATGAACCGAAGTAGCCGCGAGCACACACGCACATTTTGCGAAACGAACGCCAACTGTCAAGCTGTTCTTCGCGAAAGAAATTTCTTGCGCGAAATGGCGCTTGCAATTCGACGTGGAATTGTTTTGTGCGCTCGCGCCATCATCATCGCGCACGCGAAATCGCGTCGGCGCAATTCCGCTGCGATGGGGCAAAACTCCGTTAGAAAAGCGCGATCTGCGCTAGCGACGATGTGCAAGCGCGGGCAATTGCGCACGAATCTGCGCAACTCGCGAGAGATCGATCTCAGAAAAAATCAACCCCTCACTATCCGGCGCGGTTGCTAGCACTGTCCCCCAAGGATCGATGATCATGGAGCGACCGTAGCTCTGCATCCCCGGCGCATGCGCGCCAAATTGATTGGGAGCGATCACGTAGAGTTGGTTTTCAATCGCGCGGGCGCGCAGCAAGATTTCCCAATGATCGCGCCCAGTTATCGCCGTAAATGCCGAAGGAATGCAGACCACGGTGCTGCCGGCGTCGACCAATGCGCGAAACATCTCTGGGAAACGCAAATCGTAGCAAATCGCCTGCCCCATGCGGCCACACGGGGTGTCTGTAACACAGATCGCGTCCCCCGGCGTCAGCCATGCGGATTCTCGATTTTCCGCTTGACCCGGGATACTTAGATCAAACAAGTGCCGCTTGCGATAACTGGCAGCGATCTTCCCCTCGGGCGTGATCAACAGGCTGGTATTGAACCCTCGGTCCGCCTGCGGCGATCGCTCGCAATAACTGCCAGCCACCAGCGTGATTTTCAGCCGCTGGGCCAGGCTGCACAGGACCTCGCTTGTCGGGCCGGGTATCGTCTCGGCCGCGGCCAAGATCGAGGCCGGCCGCCCGTAACACAAAAACATCTCCGGCAGGGCCACCAACTGGGCCCCCCGCGCCGCGGCCCGTTCAACCAGCGAAATGGCCGTGTGCAGGTTCGCGGCCGGGTCCTCCCCCGAGGTCATCTGCGCGGCGGCGACAAGAAAGCTATCTGACATGGGACTTAGGGCCGAATGGTTGGTCTTGGACAGGATATCGTTGTCAACGTAGGATAGCAGCCCGAGAAACGATACACCTGCGGCTGTGCGGATCGCAGGATAATAGCTGTCAAAGTTCCATATTTCCAACACGCTCTGGCGGACCATGGCGAACCCAAACCACGAGACCGGCCTAGCGGGACCGACGAGCGTCGGCGCCGACGCCGCGGAAAAACTGTGGCGATTGGCCGAGAATACTACGCCCAATACGTCCCGCGAGGACGAACACAGCCTGGAGCCCGTCTGGCGATTGCTGGGTCCCAGCGTCTGCCGCAAATTGGGCATCTACGAACTCCCTGAAGGCTTCGTCCTGTCCGTCGTGATCCCGATCTACAACGAACGCGAAACGATTGAAGAAGTCATCCGTCGCGTGCGCGGAACGGGCCTGCCGATTGAGATGGTACTCGTCGACGATGGCAGCACCGACGGCACTCGCGATATTCTGACCGGCTGGAAAAACGAACCAGACTTGCAGATCATTTTCCACGCACACAATCAAGGCAAAGGGGCCGCGCTGAGGACCGGCTTTGCCGCGGCAACTGGAACTGTCGTGGTAGTCCAAGACGCTGACCTGGAGTACGACCCTTCGGAATACGCCAAGCTCATTCAGCCGATTGTCGAGAATCAGGCGGACGTTGTCTTTGGCAGCCGCTTTACGGGCGACAACCAGCGAGTTCTCTACTTCTGGCACTACATGGGGAACCGGCTACTAACGCTGTTCTCCAACATGATGACCAACCTGAATCTCACCGACATGGAAACCTGCTACAAGGTTTTTCGCCGTGAGATCATTCAGAAGATCGCTCCGACGCTGCGCGAGAATCGCTTTGGCATTGAGCCGGAGCTAACCGCCAAGCTGGCCAGCATTCGTGGAATCCGAATCTACGAACGTCCGATCAGCTACTTTGGCCGCACCTACGCCGATGGCAAAAAGATCACCTGGCGAGACGGCGTGCGAGCGCTCTATTGCATCATTCGTTATTCGGGCGGAATTGCCGATCGCGAACTTCCGCCACCCGCTTCGCCCGGCGGCGCCAGCGCCGTGCGCTGATTTGTTGGCGCTGGTAGTTCTTAATAGAGCTAGCGCTTTTTGCACGCCCGCATAATAAAGAAACGCTGCCAGGACATCGTGCAAGATTACGAAAAACTCGGCGTCTTCTATCTTGGCAAGCTCTACGATCTCGAGCGTAGTAAGCCCAAGAACGAATACCTGCTCTACGACTCCAAGGATCTGCTGACGCACGCCGTGTGCGTCGGCATGACGGGCAGCGGCAAAACGGGCCTCTGCCTGACGCTGCTGGAAGAAGCGGCGATCGACGGCATCCCGGCGATTGTGATCGACCCCAAAGGGGACCTGACCAATCTGCTGCTGACGTTTCCGGAACTCTCGCCCGAGGAGTTTCTTCCCTGGGTCAACCAGGACGACGCGCGCCGGCAAGGCGTCTCGGTCGAAGACTACGCCCGCTCGCAAGCGGAACTCTGGAAAAATGGTCTGCAATCTTGGGGCATGGACGCCGCGCGGATCGGCCGGCTCCGCGACGCCGCCGAGTTTGCCATCTACACGCCTGGTAGTTCCGCCGGGCGCAGCGTTTCCGTCTTGCGCGCCTTTGCGGCGCCCGATCCGGCGATCCTGAAAGACGACGAATTGCTCCACGAGCGAATCAACTCAACAGTAACCGGACTACTGGGGCTGGCCGGGATCGACGCCAATCCGATGCAGAGCCGGGAGCACATTCTGCTGGCAACGCTGTTGGAAAAAGCATGGCGCGCAGGGCAGAGCTTGGATTTGCCGGCCATCGTCCAACAAACACAAAAACCGCCGATCACGCAGGTGGGCGTGTTGGATCTGGAGTCGTTCTTTCCGGCCAAGGAGCGATTTGCGCTGGCGATGCGGTTGAATAACTTGCTCTCGGCGCCTGGTTTTGCCGCTTGGATGCAAGGAGAGCCGCTCGATGTAGACGCGCTGCTGCATTCGCCCAAAGGCAAGCCGCGGATCTCGATCTTTTCGATTGCGCATCTCGATGACGCGCAGCGAATGTTCTTCGTTTCGCTGCTCTTGAACGAGACGCTGGCCTGGATGCGCACGCAACCCGGCGCCACCAGCCTGCGCGCGCTGCTCTACATGGACGAGATCTTTGGCTACTTCCCGCCAGTGGCCAATCCGCCATCGAAAACGCCGCTACTGACTCTGCTGAAACAAGCCCGCGCGTTTGGGTTGGGCATTGTGCTGGCGACGCAAAATCCAGTCGACCTCGACTACAAAGGCCTCTCGAACGCCGGCACCTGGTTCCTGGGTCGACTACAAACGGAGCGCGACAAGCAGCGTGTGCTGGAAGGCCTGGAAGGCGCCGCAGCCGGCGCAGGCGCTGCGCTGGACCGGAAACGGATCGAAGAGATTCTCTCCGCCCTGGGAAGTCGCGTCTTTCTGATGAACAACGTTCACGAAACCGCGCCTGTCGTCTTTCAGGCCCGCTGGGCGATGTCTTACCTGCGCGGGCCGCTCTCGCGCGATCAAATCAAACGACTAACTCACGCGGATAAACCGCCAGAAGATGAGGCGGCTGACAACGTCGACAAAGCGTCCGCTTTGCCTGAGACGAACGCTCCGCCCGCCGTCGCGAGCGTCTCCGAAACCGCCACCAGCGCGCAACCTCCAATACTGCCGCCGCAGGTTCGGCAGTTCTACGCGCCGCAGCGCAGCGAGCTGGCGGAGCAAGAGACGTTACTCTATATGCCCGCGGCGCTCGGCATGGCCACGGTCCGCTTTGCCGATAAGAAGCTGGCTGTGGAATGTTCGCGCGCGGTCTGTCTGCTGGCCTCGTTTTCCGCGACCACCGGCGCGCCCGAATGGGCAACCGCTGTGCGCGCCGATCTGAGCGAAGACGACCTCGAATCGCAACCGGCCGAAGCAGCGTGCTTTGGTCCGCTGCCGCCCGACGCGGCCACAGTCAAAGCGTCTGCCGCGTGGAAAAAGTCATTCGCAGACGCCATCTATCGGACGGAGCAACTCATGCTGCTCAAAAGCTCCTGTGTCGAAGAGGTCTCGCGTCCGGACGAAACGGAGCGCTCCTTTCGGATTCGGCTGCAACAGACCGCCCGCGAAGAGCGCGACCGCCAATTGGAAGCGCTGCGGCAAAAGTACGCCCCCAAACAGGCGCAATTAAACGATCGCATCACGCGCGCCCAGGCGACGCTGGCAAAAGAACAAGGGGACGTAAGCTCCAAGCGGATGGATACCGTGATCTCGGTCGGCGCGAGCGTGCTCGACATGATTCTCGGTCGCCGCCGCGCCTCGATCGGTCGCGCGACCACCGCTGCGCGTGGCGCAAGCCGGACGGCAAAGGAAGCAGCCGACGTCACCCGCGCAGAGACAATCCTGGCAGAACTCTACGCCAAACGAGCGGAGCTCGAAGACGAAGTCACGCTGGCGACCGTGCAACTGCAGGCGCGGATCGATCCACTCACGGAGCAGCTAGAGACGGTCGTTGTCCGCACAAAAAAGGTCGACATCGACGTCCGACTTACTGCGCTCGTGTGGCTGCCGCAATGCGTTTCGCCCGCCGGAACATCGCGCGACGCGTGGAAGTAAGCTGGTCGGCCGGATCGCCTGTGATCCGCAAACCGCGTTCGATTGCGAAACTCCGCGAGGGCTTTACCCGCGCAACAGCCGCGAAACACCGCTTTTTCCGGCTTTAGCGGCTGTCCGGCGCTCGGACCCGGCGAATCCGTCTTGACCCGCTCCGGGGGCCTGTGAGCAGAATGCTGGGCAGAGGCTGCCGCAAGCTACATCTTCTTAGGCGGTAAGTGTTTGCCGTTTTCGCATTCGCGTTGCGATTCCTGTGACCTGCCCCCGCCCGGCCGGCTACTAATGTTTCGAGGACATCGTCGTCGCTCGAAAACTTGGTAGTCGCGAGCAGGGGACGTGAGCGTGTGGAAACAGTCTTGGAAACTTTGCAGCAGACCGACGAGGTTCTGGCAGCAGAGGCCGCCCGCGAAGGGTCGGATGGGCCGGCGTTCGTCGCCCTGGTGGATCGCTTTCGCCAACGCGTTTGGCGGATTTGCTACCGCCTGTTGGGGAACGAAGCCGACGCCAGCGACGCCGCGCAGGAGGTCTTCGTCCGATTGTTTCTGCATCGCGCCAAGTTCGACGGTCGCTCCAAGTACGCCACCTGGGTTCACGCCATTGCGGTGCGAACCTGCCTCAGCATTCGCCGCGGTCGCGGCCGGCGTCAGCGCCACGAGACCACGGCCAGCGAGCAGCAACTAGAACAACCGGCCGCAACCGAAAGCGGCGACCGGCTCAGCTTGGACGCGATGACCGTACTGGAGTCGCTGGACGAAGTTGATCGAGCACTGTTGATTCTGAAGTACGCGGAAGGACACAGCTACGAGGAACTGGCGGCGATCTTCGATCTCTCCGTCAGCGCCTGCAAGATGCGCGTCAGCCGAGCCAGAGACAAAGTCCAAGAACGCCACGGCGAGGCCATGAAGTAGTTTCCGTTAAACCTGCCAAAAAAACCTCAACGATAAAGCCGATGCGGCAGCATCGCACAACAAAGCATCGCACAAAAAAGTGTGACGAAGTTGTGGGGTGTGGAATCAAACATTACGGATGGTCAACATGATCCAGGATTGGTTCGAACAACTTGCGGAGCAGGAAGTGCCGCCCGTGCCGGTCGATTTCGATCGTGGCGTGCATCAACGGGTCAACGAAAGTTTGCTAGGTGTCCATTATTTAGAGTTTGCGTGCCGCGCGGCGCCTTACGCCTTGCTGCACTTTGCCATAGCGATGCTCGGAGCGCTCCGATACTCGCTAACGGGGGAATTCCCCAACGATCGAGTCGACCGGCCCTCCCCACCGCGGTAAGCGGCCGCCAGCAGCTCGAATCGAAGTTTTGCGTGTGAGTGTTCCATTTCCAACCCACCAAGTCCGTGTTAACGGAACGAGGAGAATTGTATGAACGTTGAAAACGTCACTGGGGCTTTTGATTCTTGGGGCGCCGCTCTGAAGGCCAGTTTTGAAAACGCCTTTGGCCAAGTGATTGAGAAGTCGCCCAATGTGGTCGGCGCCATCCTGGTTTTGATCGTCGGCTACATCGTGGCCAAGATCTTGGATCGCGTGGTCTGCACGTTGAGTGATTCGATCGGCCTGCAAACTGCCGCTGAGCGGAGTGGCTTGCTCGGGTCGATGCAGCAGGTTGGGATTACGCGGAGCGTGTCGTGGATCTTGGGCCGGATCACCTTCTGGCTCACGATGTGCGTCTTCTTGAGCGCTGCGTTTAACATCCTGGACCTGTCGACCTTGTCGACCGCCATGGAAAGCGTCACTGCGTATATTCCGAAGCTGCTGGTCGCCACCGTGGTAGTGGTGGTCGGTCTGCTGTTGGCTACGTTCCTCCGCGGCGTGGTCGCCACCAGCGCGGATCGGGTTGGCATCAGCTATGCCGAACACCTGGCCAATGGCGCCTACTATGCGTTGGCCCTGATGACCTTCATCGCGGCCTTCAAGCAGCTTGGCTTTGAGTCGGCCCTGCTGGAGAACATGATCCTGATCGCCTTCGGCGGTATCGCCCTGGGCTTTGGGTTGTCCTTCGGCTTGGGTGGTCGCGAAGTGATGGGTGGCATCCTGGCCGGGTATTACACCCGCCAACGCTTGCACGCCGGTGACCGGGTGCACGTGGCCGGGATGGAAGGGACTGTCCGCGAGGTTGGCCCCGTGGCCACGGTCATCGAGACCGAGGAGCACGGCCTGCTGAATCGCCACAGCGTCCCCAACACCCGCATGTTGGCCGAGGCCGTGCGGTAACTGTCAACGCTTCGCCAAAGGGACCGCGGCGACTGCAAATCACGCAGCGTAGCGGCCCGCGGCGGAGCAAGAGATTGAACGAGAAGAGGACGGAATCTCGCGAGTGTTCTGCGGCCCCTGGGATGAAGCAATTCATCCCAGGGGCTTTTTTTTGCGCGCTAACTGCCTGTTGAAAAACGGCGTCGTGGCGTTTTTCAACTTCACCAAGCGCAAAGCAAAGCTTCGCGCGGCTCACAAAATAACGACTTACGTCGCTATTTTGACCTCACATCCATGTGAGGTCGCAGCCTGTCGAGAAAATCAACAGGCTGCTAAGCCGTGACAGCGGCCTGTAGCATCGTGCTAGCACTCGCTGCGCTCTAGGTCCGCCAGCGCGATTGAGGCTAGAATCAGCCCGCTGCCAAGTGGGGGCTCCACTACACGTATTGCGAGATCTGCCATGGATGGCAAACGCTTTGATCGATTATCGCGCCGTCGATGGCGCGTCATCGCTTCCGCCGCGCTGCTGATCTTCGTTTCGCTTCTATGCGAAGCGCCCACCGACGCAATTTCCGGCGAAGCCGAGATCGCGTTGGCTCGTTCAGCGCGCGAGGACGCAGAGCTGCACGACATTACGTTTGTCGACGCCACGCATGGTTGGGCCGTGGGTGACCACGGCGCCATCTGGCACACGGCAGACGGAGGGCAGACCTGGGGCCCACAAAGATCGAACGTCGCCTGCCGTTTGGATTCGGTCTGCTTCGTTAACGCCGAAAATGGTTGGGTCGCCGGCGGCGAATATCGACCGTACGTGCAATCGACCCAAGGTGTGCTGCTGCGGACGAGCGATGGTGGCAAAACGTGGGAGTCCGAAAAAACGCTGCTGCTCTCAGCGATCAAAAAGGTTCGCTTCTTTAGCGCCGCGCAAGGCTGGGCGCTAACGGAACCTTCGGCGCTGTTTCCGCTGGGCCTGTTTCATACCGACGATGGCGGTCGCGCATGGACGCCAGTCAGCGCGCATCAGACTGCCTTTTGGTCCGTGGCGGATTTTACCGATCCCATCACTGCGGTCGCGGCAGGCGCCGCGGGATCGCGCGGGGCAATCCGCGATCGCGCGCTCGATTTCTGGCAGCAGTCTGATTTTGGGCTGCGCGAACCGCGCGCCCTCCGCATGGCGAACATCAACGACGGCTGGCTCGCCGGCGATGGCGGCCTGTTGCTGGTGACGCGCGATGGCGGCAATTCATGGCGCGCGCCACCGCAAGCGGTGGCCGGCGCCGAGCAGTTCGATTGGTCCGCCGTCGAAGTCCGCGGCGCGCAATGTTGGGTGGCCGGCAATCCGGGTTCGCGTGTCTGGCATTCGGCCGACGCGGGCGCCACCTGGCAGAATTACCCTACCGGTCAGACGTTACCCATCACATCGCTCAAGTTCATTGACGACGCGCATGGCTGGGCTACCGCCGCACTCGGCGCGATCCTGGCCACGAACGACGGTGGACGCACCTGGCGAAAGCAACACGGCCAGCGTCAGCGCACGGCGCTCCTGGCGATGTACGCCGAAGCCCGCGAGATTCCGCTGGAAGCAATCGCTCGGCTGGCAGCCAATGAGGGTTACGCCACGGCCGTGGGCTTGATCGCGCGCCGCGACGCTGAGCCAGACACCGAACCGGCCTCGCAACTCCGCGCGCGAGATCGCGCTGCCATGGTAGCGCTCGGCGCTAGCACGGTCGAAGCGGCCTGGCAGTTCCCGCTTCGTCAGGCAGGCCTGAACTCAACGGCGGAGCAGATCGTCGAGGGTTGGGACCGCGTGAACGACGGGCAAGCCAGCGATCGGCTCGATGGGCAGATGGTCCGCATGCTGCGCACGTACCGGCCAGACGTCGTTTTCACTTCGGCAGCGTACACCGGTGGCGAAGAACCCCTTGCGCATCTGATCAACCAGGCGACACTTCGCGCGGTGAGTCTGGCCAGCGATAAGACCAAGTTTCCTGAGCAGTTAACTGTTGCAGGCTTGGAGCCATGGACTGTGAAAAAGGTCTATGGTAGCCAGGGCGCCGGACGATTGGGCGCCATCCACGTCAACACCACGCAACTGGCGCCCCGGTTGACGCAGTCACTGGCCGATTACGCGGTTACCGCGCGCGGCCTGTTGGAAGATCGCTACGCTCCGGCGCCGACGAGTTGGGGCTTCCGCTCCTACTTGGACGCCGCGCCGCAGGGCGCCGGGCAGCAAGACTTCTTCAGCGGTCTATCGCTGGCCGCCGGCGGCGATGCCCGACGCGATATGCCCAAGGCGGGCGGCGGGACCGACGTCATGCGGCAAGTGGCCGAGAAGCATCGCAACCTGCAGGCGATCCTCAAACACGCCGAGCAATCTGGCCGCGGCCGCGCGATCGTGCTGGCCCAAGTCGGCGAGCTCACGCGAGGGCTCGACACCGCCACCGCGGGTCAGGCGCTGTTTGACCTGGCGCAGACCTATTATCTAACGGGCGAGTGGGATCTGGCCGCTGAAATCTTTCAGCTACTGGTCGAAAAATATCCAACGCATCGGCTTTCGACGCCGTCGCTCGTGTGGCTCGTCCGCTATTGGTCGAGCGCCGAGGCCGCCTGTCGCGCCAAGTCATTCGCCAATCCCACGCCGCTGGAGCCTGGCGCCGGGGCCGCCACGGTTTCTGGCGGACTCGCCGCGCGCCGCATGCGAGCGATTGAGTTCGGCCGCATGCTCGAAGGGTCCGACGCACAGGCCTTCAGCGAATTGAGTGTGCAATTTCCGCTCGCCATGGCGCGAGGGCTCGAAGGAGGCCAACGGGTCGATCGTTACTTTGCAGGCATGACGCGCACCCGCCCACGCGACGCCTGGTGGACCAGCGCTCGCGGCGAAGAGTGGCTGAGCGAAGGTTCTGCCACTGCGCCCCCTAAGCCGGCGCTTACTTCACGACGCGCGGCGTCTAAGCCCCGCCTGGATGGTCAATTGACGGACGACTGCTGGGTCGACGCCAGCGGCGCCACGCTCCGCGCCGCAGTGGGAGGCGACTCTGAGTGGCCGGCCGCGATCATGCTGGCGCACGATGAGGAATTTCTTTACGTGGCGATCGATTGCCGTTTAGCGCCAGGCGTGGAGTACAGGCCAGAGACCGGCGTGCGACAGCGAGACGCTGACCTGACACCGTTCGATCGGATTGATATTTTGCTCGATCTGGACCGCGACTGCGCCACGCACTATCGGCTCTCGGTAGATCATCGCGGCTGGACCAGCGAGGAATGCTGGGGAGACCCAACGTGGAATCCGCGCTGGTTTGTCGCCGCCGCGAGCGACGCGGAAAGCTGGCGCATCGAAGCCGCCATCCCGCTGGCGGAACTCTCGCCGGAAATCGTCGCGGCGAAAACCGTCTGGGGGATCGGCCTGCAACGGACCGTCCCCACCGTGGGATTCCAATCCTGGACCCGCCCAGCGACAACGCAAGTCAGCCCCCAGGGGTTTGGGTTCTTGATCTTTGAGTAAGAAATTCCTAAGTCCCGAAAGGGACGCCCTAAGCTAGCCTGGCACGGAGTGCCAGGTAAATTCGAAAAGAACATCGTCGTGAGTTCCAGAGGAACGCTCCGAAAAGGCGAGCGACGACGAATGCAACACTGTCGCAGGCAGTCAAGAAATCTGCCATCGTTGCATTGCTATCTGCGGCGCAACAGTTGTGTTTCGCATGCGCTTCGGCTATCAAGCTTGATAGCGATTTTCTCGCGCCCACAAACAAAAGTCTCTTCGCTGAGCGTTTTATGCGCTATCTGATTGGCACGGACGAAGCCGGTTATGGTCCGAATCTTGGTCCCCTGGTCGTGGCGGCCACGGTTTGGGAGCTGCCAGATGATCTAGGAGCAGACGTCGCAGGCCCAGGCGCGAATTCAGACGCCGTGGACGTCTGTTTGTACAAGCTGCTGAAGCGCGGTATCTGCCGGCTTCCCTCGCGTAGCGCCACGGGCGCGCGGCGATTGCCGATCAACGATTCCAAGCTCCTCTACTCGACCGATCGCGGCATCGGGCAGTTAGAGCATGGCGTGCTGGCGGCGCTCTCAACGCTGGTCGCCACGCCGACCACCTGGCATGAAGCGTTCCAGGCGCTCTGCCCCGGCGAGTGCGACGAATACGATCCCGCGCCGTGGCACGCGGACTACGAAGCAGCGCTTCCGCTGTCGGCCGCGATGGACGAGATCACCGTCGCCGCCGCACGGTTGCAAAAAGAATTCGCGCGCAGTGGCGTCCGCCTGTTGGCGCTGCGTGGGCGAGCCATATTCCCGGAACAATACAACCAACTGATCGAAAAGTACGAGAACAAAAGCGACGCCCTATCGGCGGTCACGCTCGAGCTGTTGTCCGAGACAATGGCGCCACTGGCTGGCGGACGCGTCTCGGTCATCTGCGACAAGCATGGCGGACGCAATCACTACGCCGGCCTGCTGCAACATTATTTTCCGGAATGGCTGGTCCGCGTTGAGCGCGAAGGACGCGAAGAAAGCCGCTACGCGTTTGGGTCCGCAGGCCAGCAGACTACGATCTGCTTCCGCTGCAAGGGAGATAAGTGGGCTCCCACGGCACTGGCCTCGATGACCGCCAAATATCTGCGCGAGTTGGCGATGCGGGCCTTTAACGACTATTGGAACCGTCACTTGCCCGAGCTGCGGCCAACGGCCGGCTATTCGCGCGACGCCCACCGTTTTCGTAGCGATATTGCCGAGATGCAAACTTCGCTCGGGATCGAAGACCGGGTACTCTGGCGATCGCGATAACCGCGAAGGTTTGAATTGAATTGCTGTGCTTTGGGCGCCGCGCAGTCGTCTTCAGTGCCCTTATTGCCGCGAATTACGAAGGACACCCGGTCATGATTGTCTACATCGTGCGACACGCCTGGGCTGGCCAAAATGGGGACCCGGCTTATCCGAACGACAGTGAGCGCCCGCTGACGGAGAGTGGCCGCAAGCGATTTCAGAGAGTGGTCAAGAAGCTGGTCAAACGCGGTTTCAATCCGGCGGCGGTCGCCACCAGTCCGCTGGTGCGGACGGAACAGACGGCGGCTGTGATTGTCGAGCGTTGTCCGGCGCATCCGCCGCTGAGCGTCCTCACGGCACTAGCGCCCGGCAGCGATCTCGATGCGCTATTGGAATGGACCCGCGGACAAGCAGCGGGAGACGTCGCCTGGGTGGGCCACGCGCCCGACGTGGAATCATTGACCGGGGCGTTGATTGGCGACGCCGATTGCCGGATTGCGTTCGACAAAGGGGCCGTTGCCGCCGTGCAATTCGGATCTAAAATCGCGGCCGGACATGGCGAGTTGCTCTGGTTGGCAAACGCTGAGCTACTGCGCTGTTGAGCCCACGGATCCGCACTCGTCACGTGGTCTGACGCGGGGCCTACCGAGCCGTTTCGAGCTGGGCCGCTGCGGATGACTTCGATGTTGCCTTTGACGGCGCACGGGCGAAGAATTCCTCTGGCCAATTTCAGGGGCCCATTTCAGGGCAATTTGTCCGGCGCCACCCGTTGAGACCAAGCGATGGCCGCCGCCAGCGCCGATGCCCCATTTTGGCCGGATTTGTGGACTTCAATAGGCGTCTCCCGGCCGTATGGCCAGGCCGCTTGATGCGCGCCGCTGTTTTTCCGATACTTGTGAGCAAGCTGGACGATTGGGCAGGGACGTTCCTCGCAAGCGTTTTTTTCAGAAACGCCAACGACAAAGCTGGCGACGAAATACAAAGCGTTTCCATAACACGGGCCACAACACAAGGTTTGATCATGCGATTTGGATTTTTTACAAGGCTGACTGCCGCGGCAGTCACGAGCTGTTTGCTGCTTTTGGCGATCGGTTGTTCCAAGCCAGCTAACAAGCCAGCCGACAAAAAGGCCGCCACGCCGGCCGCTAAGGACGACGCGAAGAAGGCGGACATGCCGCCAGCTGCGGGACCCGCGAAGGAGCCAGCTACAGAACCAGCCAAGGAACCAGCCAAGACCGAAGAGAAGTCTGAAGAAAAAGCAGCCCCCGCCGCCGCGACTCCGGCCGCCGATGACAAGGATTCGGCAAAGGTAACGCTCGGTGCGCCGGAGCTTACGGCCAGCATTCCGGGCGGTGGCAAATTGACCATGGAGCAAATTGACACCTGGTTGGCCGATCCCAAGAATCACGAGACCTTGGAATTCGAGCTGCCGCTGGGCCTTGACGCCGGCGCGCAAAACATCAAAGGCGTGCAAGAAAACCCGCTAACTCGCGCCAAGATCGAGCTTGGCCGTCAGCTCTATTTCGATACGCGGCTCTGCGGCGACAACACCGTGAGCTGCGCTAGCTGCCACAACCCTGACGAAGGCTTTGCCGCGCACACGCAGTTTGGCATTGGCGTCAATGGTCAGCAGGGAGGCCGCAATTCGCCAGTGGCCTACAACCGCATCTTGAGCGACAAGCAATTCTGGGACGGCCGCGCCGGCTCGCTCGAAGAGCAAGCCAAGGGCCCCATCGCCAACCCGATTGAGATGGCCAACACGCACGAGCAGGCCTGCGCCACGGTCAAGGACATCCCTGGCTACGCCGGGCAGTTCGATAAGATCTTCGGCGGCAAGGATGGGGAGAGCGTGACGATCGACAATGTCGCCAAGGCGATTGCCAGCTTCGAGCGGGCGCTAGTCACCGGACCTTCGCCGTTCGACTACAACGAGAAACTACGAGCATACGCCGCGATTGATCCGGACCAACTGAAGGAAGATGATCCGGACACCTACGCCGATTACCTGAAGGCGAAAACCTTGGCAGACGCCCACCCGATGAGTGACTCGGCCAAGCGCGGCCGCGAGCTTTTCTTCAACGACAAGGGAGGCTGCTCGGCCTGCCATGTGGGCGCCAATCTGACCGACGAGTTGTATCACAACTTGGGTGTCGGCATGGATAAGGAAAAGCCGGACGCGGGCTTGCACGATCAGACCAAGGACGAGAAGCACGTCGGCGCCTTCAAAACGCCAACGATTCGCAACGTGGCAAGCAGCGCCCCGTACATGCACGACGGCAGCCACAAGACGCTCGAAGAGACGGTCGAGTGGTACGCCAAGGGCGGCTTCCCCAATCCAACGCTTGATCCAAAGATCAAAAAGCTTGATCTTTCCGAGCAGGATAAGAAGGACCTGGTGGAGTTCATGAAGGCCTGCACCGGCGACTTCCCCAAGGTCGAACGCGGCCGCCTGCCGCAATAGGCCGGACGCAGCAAAAAAGAATCGGGCAAAAAAACGCAGCCGCTTTCCCATCCGGAGATGCGGCTGTTTTTTTTGCGCGCGGGGCCGCGATATCAAGCGTAACAAGGACGTCAGACAGGCAAGAACGGAAGGACAGAACACTGATCGACACGAATCTCCACTAATGTCTTTTATTAGTGTTGATTAGTGCAAATTAGCGTTCTGTCATCTCCCGTCATCTTCGTTGCCGGGCGATGTTTTTTAAGCCGCTTCTACCACTTCAGGCCGAACTTGTCGCCGCCTGATCCGCTGCCGGTTCCGCCCTTGAGCGGTTCCTTGCGCTTGGAGACGAATGGTGGCAGTGGCGTTTCTTCCACTTCGACGGCCGCCTTCTTTTCCTTGGCGGACATCGGCCGCGCGGCCAGGGCCTTCATCGAGAGGCCGATCCGCTGCTGCTCTGTGTCGACCGAGAGGACTTTGACCTCGACCGCGTCTCCTTCCTTGACCATGTCACTGGTGCGGAAGACGCGTTGATGCGATAGCTCGGAGATGTGCACCAGGCCTTCGATCCCGGGCTCCAATTGCACAAACGCGCCAAACTCCATCACCTTGGTCACCGTGCCGCGCGCGGTCGCGGTAACCGGATACTTGGTGGCGACCGTGTGCCAGGGATTCTCGGCCGTGTCACGCAGGCTGAGGCTGATCTTTTGCGTTTCCGGATCGATCTTGCGAATCAGCACTTTCACAGCCTGCCCCAGTTGCAGCACGTCGCTCGGATGCTTGACCCGGTGCCAGGCGAGTTGGCTGATGTGCAACAAACCGTCCACACCGCCGAGATCGACGAACGCGCCGAAGTCTTGCAGGCTGCGGACCGTTCCTTCGCGGACCTGACCTTCGGCCAGTTCCGTCATCAATGTGGCCTTGGAGGATTCTTTTTGACGCTCAATCACGCCGCGGCGGCTGAGGATCAGGTTGCCGCGCTCCGCCCGCGCTTCGGTGACGATGGCGTTGAACTTCTGTCCAACGAATTGCTCCATGTCCTCCACGCGGTAGACGTCAATCTGGCTGGCCGGAATGAATGCGCGGATGTTATTGACTTCGCACTCCAGGCCCCCCTTGTTGTGACCCGTGCAGCGGGCTTCGACCATCACACCTTCGGCGATGTCTTCCCAATGCGCGGCGCGGATGGCCGAATGGGGGAGCGTGAGAATGTACAGACCTTCGTCGCCGTTGAAGCGATTGACGACTACTTCCACAATATCGCCAATCTCTGGCGGCTTGGGGAACGTGCGGAGTGACAGGACGCCCTGGTTGCGGCCTCCCATTTCGACGAACACGTCGTCGCGATGAATCGAAGCAATCCGCGCCTGGTGCTTGGACTCCGGCAGCAGGTCCGCCATCTCAGCGGCCGCGGTCTTGGACTGCGTGCCAGGCGCGAGAATGTCATCGAGCGACATATCGCCCAATGCCTCGGCCAGTTCACGCTGCAAGTCTTCCGGCAGGTCGCCACGAATGCTGGGGACTGGCGTCTTTTCGACAGGACGCGACGGCAGCTCGCGCGGCGCGCTCAATGGCGACTTGCGATCGCCTCGCGACGGGCGCTCTGGTTGTTCTGATTGTTGACTCTCGGGTTGCTGCTCCGCGGAGAACGTCGGCGCAGTGGGCCGACCAACGCGCGGCGCAACTGGCGCCATCGACGGCGTTGCTTCGGCCACGGCGGAGGAAGGCGCGTCGGCATTTGCCGGTTCTTGTGGCGCGCTCGGCGCGGATTGCGTCCCAGCGGGCGCAGCCGTTGGCGCAGCGGGTGGAGTGGAGGCTGGCGCGGCGGGCTTCACCGGCGGCCGGAACGAAGTTGGCGAAACGCCCGGCCGAATAATCGGACTGCCGGCTCGCTGAGAGCCAATGGCGATTCGCGCAGTGCGCTGGCCATCACTCCCTGGCGATGGGTTCGCCTGGGGCGCCCCTTCACTGGCTGCGCTCTGGGAATCGGACGCCGATTGGGCGCCGGCATTCGTCAGGGCTTGGGGCTGTTCTGAAGTTACGGACTGCTCGGCCGCTGCCGATTCGTTGGGTTGCTCGCTGCTCATCGCTCTGTCAAGCTGTCGCCAATGGGTGCGTTCGATGCGTTGCCGCAGTCGCCCTGCTGGGCCTCTGCGCGGCTGGAATAGATCGTTCGCATTCTAACAGCGGGTACCGGGGCAAGGTAGAGATTAGGGGCCCGCCGTGGCGGATTCTCTGGATTGGGAGGTGTGGCCATGGAGCCCCAAATCGGAACCAAATTGCAGCCCGCGTTGACACCGCTGCTGGCCTCGGATCATTTGAGTCCCCTTGGGCCGGGCACGCCCAGAAGTGAGTTCGAGCAGACGCTCCGCGCGATCACGCCCCAGGGACTGCTGGCGCCCCGCCCCGTTCGCGATGCTCGGATGGCCTCCGCGGCGATTGCCGGGCTGTGGCTGCGGGCAGATTTTATCGATCGGGCACACGAGATAAGCCAGGAGATTGAAACGGCCGAGGGGAGTTATTGGCACGCGATCGTCCATCGCCGCGAGCCCGACTTCGACAACGCGAAATACTGGTTTCGGCGCGTCGGTAACCACCCGGTCTATGCCACGCTGGCCCCCGATGCAAAGCGTTTGGCCGCGGAGAATCCGACCGATCCGTTTGCTAAGGAATTAAATCGTCCGGGCGATTGGGACCCCTGTGGGTTTGTCGATCTTTGCCGCCGCGCTTCAAAAAATAGCGTCGGCGACAAACTCTGCCGACTGGTGCAACAGCGAGAATGGGAATTACTGTTTGCGCATTGCGTGGAACAGGCGTAATACACTGCCGGCAGTCGTTATCTATATCTATACGCTTGGCGAGATTTGCTACGGCGATTCGTTCCCCGCTTTTGTGGGGGCCGAGGGGGCCGGGTTTTGCGTCGGATCCCCCCGCCAACACGGTATTCACGTCCGGCGATTACAGTCCCGTAATCGGGCCTGCTGGGGCGTTTTGCCCAGTGGCTGAAAATAAAACGCCATTCTAGTACCCAGGCCGAGGTTTGCTTGTGTCACGCAATTCCGGCTCTTAGAATAGGATTCCATCGCGGCCCCTCTGGAATCGGGAAGGCAAGATATCCATGCTCGAATATGATTTTGACACAAGCGTCGGCTACTGGGTCTTCGCAACCGCGCACGCGCTGGTGTGCTCGATGAACGAAGAACTCTCGCAGCATGGGATTACCTCCCGTCAGTGGGAGGTGCTGGCCTGTATTTCGCACGAAGGCGAGCTCTCGCAAACCGAGTTGGCCGAGCGGATGTTTATCGAAGCGCCCACGCTGGTTGGCGTGCTGGATCGCATGGAGCGCGACGGTTGGATTCAACGCGTCACGGACGAAACCGATCGCCGCCGCAAACTGATTCGCCCCACCGAACAAGCTGGCGAGCAATGGGCCCGCATGGTCGCTTGCGGTCTGCAAGTCCGGGCGCGTGCAACGCGTGGCCTGAGCGAAGAGCAGATGCAGCAAGTTCGCGACACGCTCAAGGTGATGTGCGTCAACATGAACGCCATGATCGGTCCACGATCGCGTCGTGGTGTTAACATCAGCGCAACGGGGCCTGCCGTGGCCAGCAATCCCCCGGTCGCCGCCCCTGCCGACGGCGCTGATTCGAGCACTGCCGCCGCAGCGTCCAAGTAAGACGCCGCTAAATAAATCGACTGGCGCCGTCGCGACGGCTCGCAAGTTCTCTTATTCTTTAACCGCGTGCTGTTCGCAGCGCGCGGTTTTTTTGTAGCTTTAGTAACTCTCGCGCCGCAACCCATTCGTGTCGCCGATGAATCGCCCCTTTCGCCTGAGCCTTCCCCACGGCAAGAACTTCGGGCGGCTCTGCATCTTGCTGGCGGCGATTATGTGGAGCACCAACGGCCTGTTTGTCAAAAGCATGGTCTTTGCCGATTGGCCGGCCGATGTGCGCGGCACGCTGTTGGCATTCTGGCGGGCGTTATTCGCCGGGGCATTATTATTGCCGGCCGTGCGCAAGCCGCGCTGGGATCCTCGGCTGATCCCGATGGCGCTATCGTTCACGCTGATGAACGTGACGTTTCTGCAATCGATGACGCTGACCACGGCGGCCAACGCCATTTGGTTGCAGAGCACGGCGCCACTGTGGGTTTTTCTGGTGGGATTGGTCGTCTACCGCTCGATTCGAGAGCCGCGCGATCTGGGCCCGGTGATCTTCGGCCTGGCCGGCGCGGCACTGATCATCTTTTGCGAACTACGCGCAAACGATTCGCACAGCGCTGAGGGACGCTCGCACGACATGGGCGTGCTGCTCGGCCTGGCGTCCGGAGTTTTCTACGCCGGCGTGGTTGTCTTCATGCGCCGCCTGCGCGAACATGGCGGCGCATTTCTGGTAGCGGTGAATCATCTGGCCGCGGCCGCGCTGCTGGCGCCGTACGTGATCTACATCGGCCAATCCGTGAGCCTGCACCAATGGCCGGTGCTGGCCGCGTTTGGATTCTTTCAGATGGGAATACCCTACCTGCTTTTCGCCAGAGGGCTGCGTGAGATCTCCAGTCAGGAGGGCGCCGGCATTGCGCTGATCGAACCGGTGCTGACGCCGCTGTGGGTTTTTATCGGACCCAGCGGCGAGGCGCCGGCTCCTTGGACCATTGGCGGCGCGGCGCTGATTCTTTTCGGCCTGGCCTGGCGCTATTTGCGCGCGGCGAAGGAAGCCGAGCCACCGGTAATCTCGTAGCGAGAGGCGAGTTCGCTCACTCGCAGCTTCCACGCCATCTCAACGATGCGCAAGTGAGATTGGATTGGGCGTGAAGCACAGGATGGGAATCAGTAGCGATGCCAAACCCAGAATGCGCCGTCCCCAGCCCAGATGCGCGCGGTCGTTGGCCGTGGGAGGATGATCGATGCCGATGTACATCACCAGCATCAGCATGATCAACCACGTATAGACACCGCTGAAAATCATGTAGCTGATCGATAGCACCATCACGCCGCGAGCGACCCAGCCAGCGCCACGTTCGCCAAACAACGCGTACGAGACGTGTCCGCCGTCCAATTGCGCGATGGGGAACATATTCAGGCCTGTGATCAACATCCCCACCCAGCCCGCCATCAACACGGGGTTGATTAACAGTTCTTGTCCGGCAGGGAGTTCAGGATGCAGATAATGAATCAGGAGTTGAAACAGCAGTGGATCCTGCAGGTGATATTGCGGAAGCGCTTCCGGCGGAAATGGGATCGCTTGCTTGATGCCGATCCACACCAGCGGAAGCGCGACGACCAAACCGGCTAGCGGGCCGGAGATACCAATATCGAAAAGTTGCTTGCGATCCGCGCTCGATCCCTGCATGCCGATCACGGCGCCCATGGTGCCAATCGGCGTGAAAGGCATCGGGATGAAGTAGGGCAAGCTCGCCGGAATGCGATACCGCAAGCACTGAATGAAGTGCCCCATCTCGTGCGCCAATAGCATGCCCATCACGCAGAGCATGTAAATCCAGGCGTCATGCCACTGGCCCGAGGCGCCAATCGCCTTGCCGATGCGACCGTTGACCAGGACGTGATCCGTGAAGACGATCTCCGGGCGGAGCATCGCCCAATACGTCGACGCGCAGGTGATAATAAACAGCAGTACCGGCAGCAGGACCCTGCGGTCCGTTGGCGGGGGCGATCGATCAAAGCCTGACCGATAAAGATTCGCCAGCACGCGGATGGGCGGCGTGCTGGGCGGCAGGTTCCCCGGGACCGGAATATATTTCGCCTGATCGGGAGGCAAAGGTTCAGCGGAGGTTGGGTGCGAGCTATCCATGCGGAAAATCTGGGCGGGCGTTAAAGGGAGAGCTAATGCGCATAATCTACCATCACTGTATACGTTGTGGATGGCCAAAAGATCGCGGTTCGCGGAGGCTTTTTTCGCGGGATAAAACAGAAATGCATGGCGAAAATCCCAATCTTGCCGGTCAGCGGGCGAACTACGAATAGCCGCTGGGGCGCTTCGGTGGGACTGTTCAGCCGTTGGCCGTTAGCCGTTTGTAATCGCCGGCGCACCACCGCGCAATGTCGCTCTTATACCAGCGCGAGAACCAGCTTTCGCTGACGCCACCTGGCAGGTTCGTCCACGCTTCTTGCGTGCTGAGATCGGTGACAAAGTGGTAACTGGGCGCAAATGTCGTTTCGCGCGTCGCCGAGCGAAGCAGATGCCCCTGAAACGGTGTTGCGTGGCAGCCAGGCATGGCCAATGCGCTGGTGTGCAGACCCAACGTCCGCCCGACCAACTCGCTTTCGAAAAAGCGGTTTGTGAAATGAAACGCGTTGGTCACGCTCCATGGCTGCGCCGGTTCGTTGGCCAGCTTGGCGGCGGCCTTGCGAATCAGTTGGCCTTTGTCGCGCCCTTCCCACCACAGGCTGTCTGCTTTTTGCAGCAGGCGATCGACACTGATCACCACGGGCATGGCAAACCCGACGCGCGAGCAGAGATACAACATCCGCCGCCAGCCAATGCCGTGATTCGGCGGCCCGTCATGGCCAAACACTTCGAGCAACACGTTGCGATACAATTTTGAAAACAGCGTCGGCTCCGTGCTGGCCGGCGCGTAATTGCAATCCCACGCCGCCAGCCGCGTCTTGAGCTCGCTATCCGGCAACTCCGGCAGGAAAACGGCCAGCAGATCGCGCGCTTGCAGACTGATGACGTCGTACTGCACGGACTGCATGTCGGCGATCGTCGCCTGCGGGAGCGCGGCCAGTCGCTCGTCGATGCGTCGTTTGCGATAGTCGGGCACCGGCAGCGTCACCAAACGCGTCCCCTCATTGCCAACCAGATCTTCGTTGGCGCTGGCGACAAAGCCTTCCGGCGGATCGTAGACTCGCGGCAACAGATCGGTGGGTAGCCAGCCTTGCCAGTGGTTCGCTTCATCCCAGGCCGGAATCGGCAGTAACCCGCTGTGCCCTTCAGCGCGGCGCGGAAACATCCCATTCGCCTGGCGACCAATGTGGCCCTGGCTATCCGCAAAGATCCAGCAGAGCGTGGGCTGCGGGCACTCTCGCACCAGGTCCATGGCCGAGAGCGTATCGTGACACTCAATCAGCCCCAGCCACGTCTCAAAGCTCCGCCCTGCGCCTTCGGCGTCGCCCGTCCAACTCGTTAGTAGTTGATAGCCGTCCCCCAGCGAGTTGGGATCGCCATCGAGCGTTCCCTGCGCGTTGTAGTAGACGTTCAGATTCTCTGGGGAGCCGTTTTTGCGCAGCAGCTTTTCTTCGCGAACCTGAAACTTATGCCAGTCGTCACCGCGGCGATATTGCCAGCCTTGCTCGGCGTCGTTGCGGCAATCTTCGATGAAGTAGTCGCTGGTGTCTCCCTTCAAGTACGTCACGCCCCAGGCCAACTTGCTGGTCCGCGCGACGGCAAAGAAGGGACAGCCCGGCAGCGTGGCGCCCATCACAAAATCATCGCCCCACTCTAGCACGGCTTCGTACCACAGGGCCGGCAACCGATTGACTTCCAGATGTGGATCCGACGCCAACAGCGCGCCGCCCGTGGCGCTGCGACTGGGCGCAACGGCCCAAGCGTTGCTGCCGACCAGACGCGGCAGATCCGTGAGCAGTTCCAACGCTTCGTCCGAGAGTCGATTCGAGATCTTGATCTGCCGGAGCAAGTCAAAATCGGCGTTATCCAACAGGGGCGAGAAGAGCTCGCGGAGTTTGGCCGGGTCGATGCCGGTCTGAATCAACTCTAGCAAGATTCGTTCGTTCTGCTGCTGACCGACGGCCAGCCCACCAAAGTTCAGCAGGTTGCCAATCAGCATGGCGGATTGCTGGCTCCACGGGTGAAGCTGAAAGCCGGTCGCCCACATCGGCAGCGAGCGGCCGTACTGCTTCATGCCGTCGTTGATCCCCTCGCAGTACGCGGTGACTTGGGCGAACGTCACGTCATCCAGCCGAGCGACTTCGCGATCCAGTTGCTGGTATAGGCCAACCCGTCGGAAGAACCGGTCTGTCTCCAGCAGCTCCGGCTTGTCCGCGATCCGCTCGGCGGAGCGACCGCAGGCCAGCGCGTGGGCAAACAGCATCTGCGTGGGCCGATCGACCGCGTGCATGAAACCCAAGCCGTAGAGCGCGCTTTGCAGCGAACTGGCATGGACGTGGGGTACCCCGTTTTCATCGCGTTCGGCGGTGAAACGGCGTCGTGGGTTTTTGATCCGAAGAGGCTTCATGGGGCGGGGCGCCAGGGCGGGCGGACGTGCACCTCAAAGTTTAGCACGCTCCCCGGCGCGGGCAACGATTTACCCGCCGCTAAACGTCCATTGCGCGCGCGGACCTGCTTGCTGTCTTGTCATCCGATTTCTGCCAGACAGTGTTTCTGTCCAACAGTGGTCGGCATGATTCTACGACGGCCCGATGGCGCGCTGGTCCCCAGATAAAACCCCTCAGGCCGCATCCGACCGGACGACCTGCAAGCAGGCGCCGTCCGCAGCCAGGCTCAGCGTCTCCACGAAACGGCCTAGCCATAGCCGTGAGTGGGCTGAGCAAGTTGCTCGAGCGCTATCGCGGCGTCCGGATGCTATCGCGCGTTTAGCCTTTGCGATGTCGAATACGGGAGCGCATGCGGCGCTTCTTGCGGCCTACCTTGCGTCGCCCCTTGCCCGTTTTCTTCGTTCCCACGCGGTATCCTCAATGTCTCTCTCGGCAGGCATTTCTTCGCGCCACGGAACCGATCCAGCGGCGACGCAGCCTGCGCAAATTGTCCGGCCAACGGCGGACGGACCAATAATCATACCCGAACCGCACGCGCGGGCTCAAGGGCACGAAACTACGGTCATTATGTATCTTCTGAGGCCTCCGGCCAGCTTCGCGACTCCTGCAGGGCGTGCTGGATCAGCGTCAGCAGGGCATTGGGATCGTACGGCTTGCGGAGAAAATATTCGCAACCGGCCGCGCGAGACCGCTGGATCACGTCCGAATGGTCGCAGCCGCCGAGCAAAATCACCGGGATGCCGCACGTGTTGGGCGCGTCTGTCAGCTCCTGACAGAGGTCCAAGCCATTGGCGTCCGGCAGTCGAACGTCCAGCAGGATTAGATCCGGATGAAGCTGCGCCGCCAGGCTCCTTCCATCGGCGCCACTGTGGGCGGACCGAACCTGGAAACCATGTTGATTCAACCGTCGCTGCAATGCTTCGACCAGATCCTTGTCGTCGTCGACGACCAGTATCGTCGTCGGATCTTGAGGCAAAACAACGGGCTGTAATTGCGCGCCTGGCAAGAGATCGCCAGGCGACACTTCGATTGGCATCATTGACGTCGACCGGTTTGCAGCGGTCCGATTTTGGGCGGGACGGACCAAGGGTAGGTGCTGGGCAAACACGCGGCGAGGACGTCCCAAGCCTAGGTTGCCGCAATCGCCGGTCAAACCACCGCCAGAAAGCCTTGCTAGCGCAATCGCATCGCTCCGGTTGCGCCGGCTGTGACGATTGAATCGCCACGCAGACTGCGTGACGGTAGGCGATCTCGCCCACGCTTGCGTCTACTTGCGATTCTTCCAGTCGACGCCGGACATCTTGGCCAGCGCCAGCTCCAGCGCGTGTGTTCCATCGCGGGAGTGACCTTGCGCGGCCAAGGCGATGTAGAGCTGATTCGCGAGCGCCAAGCCTGGCAGCGCCAGGTTCATTCGCTTGGCTTCCGCCAGGGCGATGCCCATGTCCTTGATAAAGTGCTCGACGTAAAAACCGGGATCAAAATTATTATCGATGATCCGCGGCCCCAGGTTCAACAGCGACCAACTACCCGCCGCGCCGGAACCGACCGATTCCAACACCGTCTTCAGATCGAGCCCGGCCTGATATCCGTACAGCAGCGCCTCGCAAACGCCGACCATGTACGAGGCAATCAGGATCTGGTTGACCATCTTGGTGTGCTGGCCGGCGCCCGCTTCGCCCTGATAAACGATGGTCTTGCCCATCGCCTGCCAGCAGGGCTGGAGCGAGTCGACTACTTCGCGCTCTCCGCCGAGCATGATCGACAGCCGGGCTTCGCGCGCGCCAACGTCGCCACCGGAAACCGGCGCGTCGACACTATGGACGCCGCGCACTTTGGCCGCCGCGGCGATCTCGCGCGCTAGGGTCGGCTCGCTGGTGGTCATATCGACCAGAATATTGTCGGGCTTGCAGCCGGCAAGCGTGCCGGTGGCGCCGAGCGTGACTTCGCGCACATCGTGCGGAAAACCGACGATCGTAAAAATCACGTCCGAGGCCTGGGCCACGGCCTGTGGCGTGTCGGCCCAGTGGGCTCCCTTGGCCAGTAGCGGTTCCGCGCGACTGCGAGTGCGATTGTAAACCGTGACGTCAAAGCCCGCGGCCAGCAAATGCCCACACATGCTAGACCCCATCACACCCGTCCCGATCCAGCCGAGCTTGGTCTTGCCCGAAGTGATTTGTAGCTTTGTCATGATGTTCTTTGCCTGCTGGGGGTCTGCTGAGGTGTGCTGCGATTTACGTGCTGGATCCCGTGCGGCGGCCCTCGCCATTCGCTCGGAGTATACTGGCGCTGCCCCTCCCTGTCAGGAACCCCAAAGGTAAGCATGGTGAATTGCAGGGGAGCCGACCCGCGCCGTCGCAGACCAGAACCGGGTGTTTCTAATGAGTAACAACTCTGAGCCAATTAGATTTACACTTCGACAAATGTTTGTGGCGATTGGAGTTCTGGCCGGGGTACTCGCGCTCGCGATGAACGCTCCACGGCTCTTCCAATGGAAGGTTTGTGAATGGGAATTCTCGGATGGACACCGCCTAGCCTTATATGCAGCCCGGATCGGCGATGATGGTCGACGCTCAATGCACTATGAGATCCGCGATGGGCGAGGACACATTGTTCGTCCTTCACAGTTTATTATGTCCTACGACAATTCGGTGGAGATCGTCGCAGATCGCTTTCGCGCTTTTGAGTTTTCAGACGGCAGGATCATTTGGCAAGTGAAAGAGGGTGGCGTATGGGAGTCCGTTATCTGCCACAAGCCTGATAAGAATGAGATCTATTCCATGGCTAAATGGTTGACAGACAAGCCGTACGTATTGGACGTTGCGCTGGGCAAGTTGGTGCCGCCAATCTACCCATGACCCGGTGCTAGTATTCGCAAAGAACACGCGCCCGGTGCCCCAATCAATTAATGCCAAAGGCGGCCAACCGATGTTTACGCGTGTGAGCGCGATAGCCAGGGCGCCCAGCCGCTCTACCAGCGGTGCGTGGGCCGGCGGAGGATCTCGCTGACGACAATCGCGTCGCGGATGCTGTGGGGGTCGCGGAGCAACTCGCCGACGCTCAGCGCGCGGTTCTCGCCTGTCGCCGGTTGCTGGTCCGAAGTGGCCGTGGGAGCGGAACTGGTTAGGTCGCCAACTTTGTGGTCGAGCGCCTGGTGAATGTGGGCTTCCATCGCCTCGTCGGCCTGATCGACATCTTTCGCTCGAGCGGCGCTGGAGCGTTTGGCCGCCGGCGCTTTCTTCTGGCCAAGCGTCGAAGGAGTCATCGGCCCGCGCGGCGTCGGCGGTTCGTCATCGTACAGTGGCGCGTCGACATCTCGCTTGGGCGACAGGCGGCGGACCGGCGCTGGTTCTTCCTGTGCGGCGCGAGACGGCTTGGGCGGCGCAGGAGGGGACGTGCTGGATCGAGATTCTTTGCTCTGCGTGGCGCGACGGAGAAATTCCGCCACTTCGTCTTCCACGCGCTGCCGCTCCGGCGGTGGTTGCGGCGGCGAAAGAGGCGCCGGGCGGGGGCGCTGCTGGCCCTTCTTGGCGGCCTCGCCACCAAACAACTTGTTCAACACATAGACCGCGAACGACACGATAAAGAAGACGTATGTCGCCCATTCGCCATCCGCAAGTAACGCTGGAAATTGCATTAGGGGAGCGCCTTCTGGCCTGTGCGGGATTGACCCGTGCCGGCTCCGGCGATGGCCATCCGCATTTCCGTGTCCGCCTGAACGTTGCGTAACTTGTAGTAGTCCAAGATCCCAAGCTTGCCGGCGTGAATCGAATCGGCGATCGCCTTGGGTACTTCGGCGTCCGCCTCGACCAGCTTTGCGCGGCTCTCTTCGATCTGCGCGATCATTTCCTGCTCTTGCGCCACGGCCTGGGCACGCCGCCCTTCGGCGTTGGCCCGCGCGACCCGCATGTCTGCTTCTGCCTGATCCGCTTGCAGCCGGGCGCCGATGTTGTCGCCGACGTCGATGTCGGCGATATCGATCGAAACAATTTCAAATGCCGTCTGCGAATCCAAGCGACGCGCGAGCACCGCCTTCGAGATGCGATCCGGGCTGGCGAGCACTTCCAGATGCGTCTCGGACGAACCGATCGCGCTGACAATGCCTTCGCCAACGCGGGCGATAATGGTTTCCTCGGTGGCGCCGCCGATCAATTGATTGAGGTTGGCCCGCACGGTGACGCGCGCCTTGACCTTGAGTTGAATGCCGTTTTTCGCCACGGCGTCCAGCGATTGCCGCGAGCCGTTGCGCGGTGGGCAATCAATTACCTTCGGATAGACGCTGGTCTGCACGGCCTCGAGCACGTTACGGCCAGCGAGATCAATCGCCGTAGCCTGTTTGAAACCGAGATCAATTGTCTTAGCTTTGTTCGCGGCGATAATCGCGCGAATCACCAGCGGCACGTTGCCGCCGGCCAGGTAATGCGCTTCGAGCGATTTACTGGTGATGCCGGTCGATTCCCCCAAGCCTGCTTGCACGGCCATGATCTTGCTACGGACGATCACGGTTGGATTGACCTTGCGAAAGGTCATGCCCAACAGGTCGAAGATGCCAATGCCGGCGCCCGTGGTAACGCTTTGAATGTAGAGGCGGAAATACCTGGCGAAAATCAAAACGAAAATGATGCCGCCGACCAGCAGGAAGAGTGCCGCACCGATCCAAACAAAATCTAAGAGGTTATTGTCTTCGGCTAGTAACGCCATTCTAAATCTCCCCCACGCCACAGAACAGAAATGCGAGACCCGCTGCTGGCGTCAGTGTGCAAAGGGAAGCGGTGGCACAATCCATCATGCTAAACCCGTAAAACCCTTGCGCTTCGCCTGGCGGCGCCATGTGTAATTGTAGCGGCGCTTTCGGCCCTCGCCGCGCTTCCGCCCTCAGGACTGGCCTAAGTCTCTACTCTTCAAGGGTTTCGTCAAAGGGGTCGAGGCCCAATTCGTCAATCGGGCGGTTCAGTTGTTCCGCGTCGGCCCCTGGCTCCATGCGGCGGTCCGTCGGCCGGACAACGACGCGCGTGCCCCGGACCTCGACCACTTTGACCCACTGGCCAGCCTCGATGGCCATTCCTTCGCTGAGCGCGTCGACGGTTTTGCCATCGATCTGCACGGCGCCGCTGGGGAGCATCAGGCTCTTGGCCTTGCCGATGCGGCCGACCAGGCTTTTGAGCTCGCGGCGGCGCTCGTCGTTCGGAAGGACGTCTTCGCTCTTGGGGAGCGGCAGCAGGATCCGCCGGCCCATCGGAGTCTTCGGCCAGAGTTGCAGCGCAAAGACCAGTCCCGCCGGGACAGCGAAGACCGCCAATCCCAAAAAGCCCAGACCGGACCAGGGACTGTGACGAAAGGCCATCACGAGCGCCGCAATTAGCGACGTGACCGAAAGAAATCCCAGCACGCCACCCGAAGGGACGAAGATTTCCAGCATGGCCAGGATCAGGCCAACAACCAGTAAGATGGCGGCCCAGCCAAGTAAGTCCATGAAGTTGGTCTCAAAAGTCGACGACTACGACAAACGGATCGGCCGCCGACACTTCTGGCGAAGCTTCCGAACGATCGTCGATGAATTTCAAACGCTGGTAGAAAATGGTTCGCCCGTACGCAGACGAGTCGCCAACGCCAGTGCGTCAGGTTACCTGGCGGACGAGCACCCGGTTGCCGCGAACCTCGACTACCCGCACGCTTTGGTCGCGCTCGACGACTTCGCCATCGGCGATCACGTCGACCATCTGGTCTCCGAATAGAGCTTTACCGCTGGGGAGGAGTGGCGTAGTGGTGACACCCGTCGCCCCCAATAGGTGATCTAGTTGAGCGATCGATTCGCGTTTATGAATCAACGACGCTTCTTCTGCCGTTGGCGGGGTCAGCATCAACCGGTTGAACATCGGCGTGTGGGGCAGGTAGCGATTGATCAATACGGCCAGCACCACTACGCCGCCGCCCGCCGAGGCCAGCATCAGCAGCGAATTTCGGAGTTGTTGAATTTGCTCGGATCCGTGCGGGATGACAAACGTCTGGCTGGCCAGCACCAGCGACGAAATCACCAGCAACCCACCAGTCAGCCCAAAGATGGCGACGCCAGGCAGGACGAAAAACTCCAACAGCAAGCAGCCGATTCCGGCGACGAACAGCAGCACCTCGAGCCAGCCGGCGGTGCCTCCCAAGTGCGCAATCCAGAAGTACATCAAGAAGCAAAGCGCCGCGATCAATCCACCCACGCCAATGCCAGGGCTCTGCAATTCCGCGTAGAGCGCCGCTCCGCCGATCAACAGTAGCAGCCAACTGATGCTGGACGAGTTCATCGCGTCAATCAACGTATGCGCCCAGCCCGGCTCGACCAGGACGGGGTCGTTTTCCAGCCCATACAGGGCTTTAAACTCGTCGAAATTCTTGACTACCGCGCGGGCAACTCCGGTTCGCTCGGCGTCGTCTCCGGTCATTTGCAGCGGTTGGCCGCGGCGCGGATTCAACGGCCGTCCCTGTTGCCAGCCATCGGCGTCCTTGAGCGCGGCGACCTCTTCTGGCGTGTAATACTCTGTCAATCCGTCGCGGATGCGCGTGTAGCGAAAGACTTCCAAGTTGGGATCCGCAAAGGACGCGGCCAGCGACGGCGAACGATTCTTGAGCGCGGCGTTGGCGCGCAACATCGGAGCGACTTGCTTCTCGACGTCTGCGTCCGCCGGCGCGTCTCCCGGTCCCCCCAGCACGGCGCCAGGCAGCATCACAATTTGATCCGCGGCGAGCGCAATGTAAGCGGCGTCGCCACGCGCTTCGTTGGCGATATAGGCGACGGTCCGATGTTTCGACGCGTCGATCCGCGCCAGGTAGTTCGCCAGGTTGACGCTATCCGTCGTCGATCCGCCGGCGCTATCGATCGAGAGGCAGATGAAATTGGCGCCATCTTGGATTTGCGTCTGAATCTTCTTTTCGACCTGGCCAATCAGCGTGCTGGTGATGGGCCCCTTGATATCGACGCGGACCGCCCGCCATTCGCCATCGAGCGATGGATCATCGTCGATTGCGGCGCGCGGCAGTCCCAGCGCCTTGGCGACGCCCGCTCGATCGTCGGCTAAACTCTTTACCAGGCCTAAATCCCAGGCTTGCGTGCCTGTAAACAGGCCCGGTTGGCCGGCCGCCTTGATGACCTTGGGGGCGCCGAACGCTTTTTGCTTTGCCAATTCTTGCAAGCGCGACGCCAGCACATACTCGCGGCTGACGTCCGTTTCGACCATCACCAGTTCCGTCGCCGGGTCCAACATCGCCAGCGCGACGTCGCTTGGAATGCTCATGCGCCGCTTGGCCACTTCGGCGTAAGCGCTCCGCACGGACGGCTCGATCGGGGCGTCGCCATCGCTGGCCTTGCCGATCTCCGCGTCGGGGCTCATGACGATCTCATCGCAGGCCATGGCGATCAACACCGCGTGGCCAGTGAGGGTTTTGGGAATCCAGGCAACCGTGGTGGCGCCGGTCATGGCTGGGCCGGAGATGAAGTTCGCCAGGTCGAGCGCCTGCCCAAAGTTCGTCCGGCCAGATTCGATCTCAAAGATGAAGACGGGCCATTCGCCTTGCTGCTTGCTCTCGGTAATTACGCGCTCAACGACTCGCCGAACCCGCTCTTCAACTTTGTCGGTGATTGGCGAGGCAATATGGATCAACCGGCCAACGCGCTTTTCGGCCGGGGCAGGCGGGGCGCCCGGCGGAGGATCCGCCTGCGCTTGTTCGGCCTGGTCTTCCGCCTGCTGGCCAAGGGCCAAGGAGGGAACGAAAGAGCAAACGAGGCCGAGCGTCAGGATCGCCAGCCAACAGGCGACAGAAACGGCGGGCCGACGTGATATCGCCCAACTCAATAACACAGGACGCCAACGAGCCTGCCAGGGCCGCTCCCCTAGGGGCTGACGAGCGCTCAGAACACTCCGTTGGATCTGCCAAAATCCCATGATGCTTCGCGTTGCAAAGTGTTACGCCAATACAGCGTAAGTATTTACGCTCTTTGGCCTTTGGCAACGCTTGATTATAGGGCCCAGGGCGGTCGAGTCAATTCTTGAGATCGGCCGGTCCCCCCGATACGACCCGCTAAGCCAAAGTAAAGGTTTGCGGGATAAGACGTTTGGGGCAATGGTGTCACTCGACGAAATTCTGAAGCTGCGAACGACGCCAGTCCTTCGCACTAGGTAACGTCCACCATGGCGAGAGGCCAGGCGTGGCGCTAACTTCCGCAGGGCGCCATCATGCTATCGGGGACGCGCTGGCGGCGCGACCGGTTGGTTCCGGCTGTCGGCCGTGGCGCCCGGTCGCGCGGGGGCCATGCCGGGTCGGACGTTGGCGGTGGGGGGAGCCGCGGGGCGCGCAGGGGGCGCGGAAGATGGGACATTCTCCACCACGCGCTTCCACAGTGGTGGCGTGGTTGGTTGGCTGAAGAAGTCCTTGATCCGGTCCCAGCCACTATTCACCTTGGTGTTGGCGAAGACGTAGACCTTGAACTTTTGCAGCGATGGTGGGTTGTGGTCGATGTCGTACATCCGGATGGCGACCGGTAGCATCAACTTCTGGTCGAGGATTACCTGAACGTGATGGAAGTTGGCGGCGTCCTGTTGCGTGCGCGGCCAGGCTTCGATCCAGACCTGCCCTTGCGCGTCGGGGGGCGTCACGATCCGCATCGCATAGCGCTGCTTCATCACCTCGGCCTTGGCGCCAAACACAAACGGTAGCGGCCCCTTACTGATCGATTGGCCGCGCAGCTCTTCCGGCAGTCGATACTCGTGGAGCTCTTTCTCTTTGGCTTTGTATTCGTAGATGGCCGTGCCATCGCACATCCAGCGCTGATCTCCCCCTTCGAGCTCGCGGAACGAACCCTTGTCCGGCGCGGCAAAGTGGATCTCACCCTTGGCTTCGCGTTTGACTTTGGGGGGACCGGCCGACGGCGCCGCCTGGCCAAAGGCGTCGCCATACTCCCAGAGCGTGAAGTTGGCGCTCAGGGTTTTGATCTTGTCGCTCTCGCGCTCCCAGCCGGACAGAACTCGGTCCAACTCGGCCATTTGTTCGGCCGAAAGAGGGGGCAGCGTCGGTTGCTGATGTTGAACGGGTCGCACAGCCTGCGGCGGTCCGGAGCGGGGAATCGCCTGTTGCGTCCCTGTTGCCGGAACACCAGTAGCGCCTGGTTGTGGATTGATGGGCGACGCGACCGGCGCACTCGGGCCAGTTTGAGCAGGGGCAGCCTGCGCTGGACCACGCGGGGTCTGGGCGTTTGGATACTGCGCCCTGGGGCTCGCCGGGCCGGGGTTCTGAACATTGACTGGCGGCTGCGATGGATCGTACGCCGGAGTCGACTGTGGAGGCAGCGCCGGGCGATTGCCGGGCGTGCCGGCCGCTGGTTGAGGACGAGCCGGAACCACGGGGCGAGGCGCCTGTTGCGCGGCGGCCGACTGCCAGAGTGCAGTCAGAATCATAGCGCCACCGAATGCCACCGTGCCAGCGATTGCTTTTTGCGCAGACATCGTCGTCCTCGAACTGTTGAGAATCGCCGCGAACTCCGCGGCGCAAGCGCCGCCGCAGTGGAACCCACTTGCGCCGCAAGTTGTGCAGCATGGGGGGCGGATTCTAACAGCTTGCCCGGAACTGCCCTAGAGCGGTTCGCCGAGCCATGCCAGCAGTTCGTCTGGCTGTGCAAAACAGCGCAAGCAATAGCCTGCCTGGTCCGCGCCACGCACGGCCTGTGCCTCGCGCCCGCCGGTATAGAGGACCGTGCGGCAGCCGGCGCGACAGCCGGCCTCGATATCGAAATGAAAGTCCCCGATCACCACAACCTGGTTGGCCGCAAGCCGCCACTGCTCGCAGATTCGCCAGATTGCCGTGGGGTCTGGCTTGGCCGGCGCGTCTTCACGCGTTACCACCGGATCGAACGCCAGGCGTAGCCGGCTGAGCGTTGCTAGCGTCACATCGCGCGCGTTACGCGTCAGTACGGCTTGCGGCATGCCGCGCGCGGTGAGCTGCGACAGGAACTCTCGCACGCCTGGCATCAGATGGGCCTGATCCGCGCCGGCCCATTCGTGACGGGCCAGAATCTCCCGGCACTCGGCGGCGCGGGCGTCGTCCAATTGGTCGATCGCTTCCAAGAGCGACAGGCCTTCAGGTAGTTGCATCTCCTGACGCATCAGGTCGAAATCGAGACCTGAATCGACGAGCGTGCCGTCGAGATCAAAAATCACGCCGCGGATGGTCGAAGGCGCCTGGGCCATGCGTTGGCTTCCGGCAGTTGTTTTCAGATGGTGGCGCAACGCCACCACGAAATTGGAACGATTGATATCTCGCGCTGCGATTATTCGCGGGCGTCTTCCAGGTAGGTGTAGCCCTGCAGTCCGTCTTCGTAGAAGCGGATCAGGCGGCCTGCCTGGATGAAGTCGAGCCGGTTCTCGCGAACGGCCATCTCGACATCGTTGCGGAACTGGCGGATCAGATCGTTGGGATCAAACTCCACATAGTCCAGCACTTCGCGGACCGTGTCCCCCTTGATGACCGTCTCCAGCACGACCTCGCCTGAGTCTCCCAGGCTGACGTGCACCGCGTTGGTGTCGCCAAACAGGTTGTGCATGTCCCCCAAGATTTCTTGATACGCCCCCAGTAGGAACGCGCCCAGGAAATAGGGCTCGCCATTAAACGTGTGCAGCGGTAACGTCTTCTTCACGTCGCGCCGATCGATGAACGAATCAATCTTGCCGTCGGAGTCGCACGTGATGTCCCCCAGCACGGCCGGGTGCGTGGGGCGCTCGTTCAATCGGTGGATCGGCATCACCGGGAAGAGCTGCTTGATCGCCCAGCTATCCGGCATCGATTGAAACAGCGAGAAGTTGCAGAAGTACGTCTCGCTGAGCATCGCGTCGAGCCCTTGCAGGTCTTCCGGCACGTACTCCAGTTGGCGCACCAGGCGCTGCATCTTGCGGCAGATGGCCCAGAACAGATTTTCGGCGAGGCTCCGCTGATCGAGCGGCAAATAACCGCCGCTGAACAATCCCATCGCCATGTCGAGCGCTTGCTGCGCGTCGTGATAGCTCTCCAGCAGATTCCGCGCGGTCAGATTATTCATCGCGCCGTAGAGGTCGATGATCGGCTGTTCCACATCGGCCGGTGGCTCTAGTGGGACTTCGCTCTCGCCCAGGCCCGAAACGCCCAGGATGTTGAAAATCAGCGCGCTGTGGTAAGCAACTACCGCGCGGCCGCTCTCGGAAATGATCGTGGGATGCGGAACGTTGGCGTCGTCGCAGACACTTTGAATATGGTAAACGACGTCGTTGGCGTATTCCTGCAACGAGTAGTTTACGCTCGATTCAAAGTTGGTCTGCGAGCCGTCGTAATCGACGCCCAATCCACCGCCCACGTCCAAATACTTGAGACCTGCGCCGCGGCTGTAGAGTTCTACGTAGACGCGGGCGGCTTCATTCAGTGCTTGCTTGATGTGGCGAATGTTGGGGATCTGGCTGCCGAGATGAAAGTGCAGCAGTTGGAAGCAATCCTGCATGTCGTGCTGCTTGAGTTCCTCGAGCGCGCGCAGGATCTCAGTGACGGTCAGCCCGAACTTGGAGCGGAATCCGCCCGAACCTTGCCAGCGTCCGCCCGCTTTGGCGGCCAGCTTGACGCGCATGCCAATCCGCGGACGCACGCCCACCTTTTTGGCGTACTCCAGGATCAGGCCGAGCTCTGTGTATTTTTCGACAACGGGAATGATCTGCCGGCCAATCTTTTGGGCCAGCATCGCCATCTCGATAAATTCCGCGTCCTTGAAGCCGTTGCAGATGATCGGCGTGTCGTTAGACGCCAGCGCCATGACCGCCAGCAACTCCGGCTTGGAACCCGCCTCGAGCCCGAACTTGAATGGCCGGCCGAAGTTCAAAACCTCTTCCACAACTTGCCGCTGCTGGTTGACCTTGATCGGGTAAACGCAGCAGTAGTCCCCTTTGAACTGGTGCTCGCGCATCGCCTGCTGGAATGCGCCGTGGATCTCGCCCAGCCGGTGCTTGAGCACGTCGGCAAAGCGGACCAGGATGGGCAGATCAATGCCGCGCAATTGCAGCGAGTCAATCAGCACTTTCAAGTCGATCGAGCGGAGCGGGTCTTTCGTCGGATGGGCGAGCAAATGTCCATTCTCGCCGACCGAAAAATAGCCAGCGCCCCACCGAGCCACCTCGTAGAGTTCGGCGGCTTCGGACGTGGTCCAAGGCTTGACTTGCTGGTCCAGCATCAGGGTTGGGTCTCCGGCAGAGAAGTCGAAGAAGGCGAGACGAATATGGTATCTTATACGACTTTGCCGCAGCGTCGAGACATGTTTTTCGTGGGCTCACGCGCGGCTTTTGAACGGTCCCGGCACAATTCGGCCCGCGCAGTCCTTTTCGTCTCGATGGGAGATCCGCTCGGTGGTCAATCTGAGGTGGTTCGCCGACAGCCGAGCCAGTGCTCTGCACGCCGCTGGGCTGCTAATAGACGGCCGGCGGCTGGTCGACGCCCGCCTGGCCGGTGCGCTCGCGGAACCGGCCGAAAGATTACGCTTGGCGCTTCTGGCGGCTGAGTTATGCCCGCAGGAATTCTTTCGGCACGCCATTCCGCTGGCCTGCCAAACGCAGGAAACGCCTGCTGGCGATTCACTCGTTCGCCTGGCCGCGATGGCGGTGCTGGGAGCGGAACCACCTGCCGAGGTCGTCGCCCCACAGGCGATCGCGCTCTCGGAGCTACTAGCGGCGCAGGAGGCGGTTTACCCCGATCTCGCCGGGCAGCTCCAGGTCCGCGGCGCGCCGCTGGCTGAGCAATGGGAGGCGCGAGGGCCCGGCTTGCTGGCCGCCATCGGCCGGATGACCGATCGTGGCCTACTGGTCCAACAGGCCGACGTCGCGCTCGTCTTTCCGGCCTTGGGGGGCGGCGGCGAGGCTAGCCCGGCTTACAATCTGGTCCGCATCGAAGCTGTCCTCGCCAATCCGCACGCGCAATTGCCCGAGGTCGTGCGGCTGGGATGGTTGATCGCGCAATTGAATTTCGACCAGCTCGTTTCCACAGAAGGCGATGAAACGAAATCGCTCAAGCGAAAAAGACAACTGGCCGGCCTGGCCTTGGCGCCCGCTGCGCTAGCCGCGGCCGAGTACGTGGAACTAGCGCGGGCGGACCTCCCGACGCTTACACTAGCGCTCACCGCGTGGCGATTAGTGGACGAAACCGCCGGGTAGCAAACCGCAGCCAACCTGGCCGAGCAGCTCAGCGCGTGGTGGCAAGTCGCGCGCGACAAAACGCGCAATTGGAGCGAAGCGATAGTAGAACTCGCTCAGAGGATCGCAAACTAGTTGTTCGCGGTCGCTCGCCCGGGCGCGCCGCTGAAGCTTTATTTCACCGCACTAAAACATCATGAGAATCTCCCTCTTCATTACCTGCCTCAGTGACGTCCTTCGCCCTGAAGTCGGACAAGCGACCGTCAAGCTCTTGCGCCGCCTTGGGCATGAGATTGATTTTCCGCCGAATCAAACCTGCTGTGGGCAGCCGTTTTTCAATTCCGGCTTTGCCGATCTGGCCCGCGATCAGGCGAAGAGAACGATCGAGACGCTCGACAACGGCCAGACCGTGGTCGTGCCGTCTGGCTCGTGCGCGGCGATGATCAAGTTGGAATATCCGCACCTGTTGGCCGACGATCCACAATGGAGTGAACGGGCTGCGGACTTGGCCGCGCGCACGTTCGAACTGGCCGATCTGCTGGTGAACCAACTGGGCGTGGAGTCGGTCGGCGCCCGTTTTCAGGGGGCGATCACGTATCACTACGCCTGCCACCTCAGAGGGCTGGGCCTGGCTGGCGAGGTCGAGCGATTGATCCGCGGCGTCGAAGGCGCCACGCTGCTGCCGCTAGCGCGCGAAGACCAATGCTGTGGGTTCGGCGGGTCGTTCTCGGTCCGCTATCCGCAAATTTCGACGGCGATGGTCGACGACAAAGTAAAATGCATCCTGTCGACCAAGGCCGACGCTGTGGTTTCGACTGACGCCGGCTGCCTGATGAACATCGGCGGCCGCCTCCACCGATTAGGCCAACCGATCGAAGTCATGCACCTGGCGGAATTATTGGAACGACGCTGAGCGGCATATTCGTTTCGATTCAACGATCTCACGAGCTGCGTTTGGGTTTCTTCTTTTTTGCGTCCGCGTCTTTTTCCACTTTGGTCGCGCGCTTCTTTTGCGTCGCAGAGGGCGGAAACTCGCAGAGCGGAACACTGGTGGTCGGTTCGGCCAACAATTCGGCCAGCGTTGACTTGCGAAACGCTTCTTCCATCGTGGCGAGCGAATCGTCGAGGCGCTTGTGCAGGGGGCAGAGCCTTGCGCCGTGCGATTTGATTCCCAGTGGGCAGACGTGAATCCGCCCGATCGGCTCCACGGCGTTGACCACTTCCAGAATCGACAACTCGTCCGGCGATTTCGTCAACCGAAATCCACCGTGCAGTCCGCGTAGCGCCACCACTAGTCCCGCGCGATGCAGGGCTTGCATCACCTTCGACAAATAAGGGCCAGGGACCTTTGTCCCCTTGGCAATCCGGGCGTTGGTGTGGGACGACAGGGGGTCCGCCGCCAAAAAGACGACCGCCCGCAATGCGTACTCAACCGTTTGCGAAAGCATCCGCGGCGCCTTAGGAGAATGGCCGGAAGAAGCAAAGTGGACCTTGACATCCAATATAGGCCTTGTAGAGTGGACGTCAATAAGTGGATAAAGTCATCCACTATTCACTGCCGGGCGGGAAAACGCACGTTCTGCCGGCAATTGCCGCCCATTCTCTGGAGGTTTACGTCATGAAATGCAAGCATTTATTCCCCGCGGCCGTGTTCGTGACCCTGGCTTGCGCCGTGGCTTCGATCGCCACGCTCGACGCGGGCGAACCCGCGGCAAAGACGGACGATCCAGCTCAAGAACGCGCCGTAGAGCGTGCTCGCCGGGAAGTGCGTCTGCTGGATGACATTTACAAAAACGCCATCGTGCTGATCACCAAGCACTACGTGGAAGAGGACTCGGACCTGCCAGCCGGAGAGGCCTTTAAGGTGCTGTTCCAAACTGTGGAAAAGAATGGCTGGCATCAGGTCCGGCTACTCGATGCAACCGGCGAGCCGCTCAACGATGAGAACACGCCACGCGACGATTTCGAGCGCCAGGCGATCAAGGCCTTGCTCGACGACAAGCCGGGCTACGAGCAGATTGAAACCCGCGACGGCAAGCAATACCTGCGCTCGGCCACGCCACTGCCGGTCGTGATGGAAAAGTGCGTGATGTGCCACGAGAACTATCGCGGCCAGAAAAAGGCGATCGGCGCCTTGAGCTACACGCTACCGCTGGACGCTCATCGGTAATCGCTGACGATTGCCCGCGCGTCCATTCCGGCCAACGTCTGGCGCAGCCCAGGAATTTGCGGAGCGTCAAGCGCGTAGCTGCGCTCCCAATTCCTGCTGGCAGCGCGAGACGATTTGCTGGCAGACGGCGTCCGCCTTGGCGCTGGTGAGCGTGGCCGCCGGATCGCGCAGCTTGATCGATAGCAGAATGCTTTTCTTGCCGGCGCCGAGTCGCTCTGTGTCGCGGTAAGTGTCTTCGTACGCCAAGTCCACCAGCAGCTTGCCACCAGCGGCGCGGACGGCGTCGGCAATTTCGCGCCAACTGACCCGTTCTTCGAGGACCAGGTTCAAGTCACGCGTCACCGTCGGGAACGCCGGCTGCTCCTGGTATTGCGGCGTCAGCCGGGCGATGCGCTCGAGCGCCCAAAGCCGCAGTTCCGCAATCGTCGATGGTCCGCGGAGATCGAAGCGGCGCAGGCCGGCGGTGCTGACTTCGCCCAGGTAACCCAGAAGTTCGCCACCGAACAACAGCTTAACACTGCGCCCGGGATCGCAGAGAGGGAGCGTGTGTGGCTCCACTTCCACCGTCGCGGCGCGATCCAACCGAGCGACGATTGATTCGATCACGCCCTTCACGCTTAAAAAATCTTGGCCGCTGGTCAGAGCCAGCATCTGCTGCTCGTCAGGCATGCCGTCTGCCTGCGGCAGGTAGACGTGCGCGGTCTCGAACAGTTCGATCGTGGGATTCGAGAGGGTCTCGTTCGTGCGGCGCGCAGCTAATAGGCTAGGGACAATGCTGCGCCGCAGCCGATCCGCGCGGCGCAGAATGGGCATGTTGGTCACCAGCGGCGCGACGTCCGTCCAAGGGGAGAACGCGCTCGAAAGCTCTTCCTCAACCACGCTCAGCGTAAGCGCTTCGTCAAAGCCGGCGGCGGTGAGAACCCCGCGCACCTTGTCGATCACGCGATCCTCGTCGCGACGCGCGGAGGCCGCCATCGGCACGCTGACGTCTTCCGGAATCTCGTCGTAGCCATGGATCCGGGCGACTTCTTCAATCAGATCGATCTCGCGCGATAGATCACTCCGCCAGCTTGCCGGCAACACTTCCACGCTGGTCGCGTCGGCCCGCAGTTCCTGGTTGCCAAGCGCGGTGAGAATCTCTCGCACGCGCGGCTGCGGAATTTCGATCCCCAGGATCCGCTTGATCTGCGATAGCCGCAACACAATGCTGGGCCGCGTCGGCGGGGTTCCGCCCACATCCAACACGCCCGTGGCCAGCGTTCCGCCGGCCAGCTTCAGGATCAGATGGCACGCTCGCCGGCTGGCCCAATCAACGCCGGCCGGGTCGAGGCCGCGTTCGAATCGGAACGAAGAATCGCTGTGCAGGTTGAGCTTGCGGGCGGCGGCGCGAATGGCCATCGGATCAAACGCCGCGCTCTCGATCAACACGTCGCGCGTCGTGGCGGTGACTTCGCTCTCGGCTCCGCCCATGATGCCACCGACCGCCACCGGACGCTTGGCGTCGGCGATCACGCACATGCCGGGCTCCAGCTTATAACTGCGGTGATCGATCGCCTGAAGTTCTTCCTCGCCCTTCGCGTGACGGACCACGATCGATCGTTCTTCGAGCCGCGCCAAATCAAACGCGTGGAGCGGTTGGCCGCACTCCATCAACACGTAGTTCGTGGCGTCGACAATGTTGTTGATCGTGGCGATTCCCAGCGTTGTCAGGCGGCGCGCCAACCAGGCGGGGCTGGACGCCACTTTGACACCCTGGATCACGCGGGCCGTGTAGCGAGGGCAGAGTTCCGGCGCTTCGATCCGCACGCTGGCCAGACTGGCGACCGGCGGGCCCGTTTCCGCTATTTCAATACTCGGCAGCTTGAGCTCGCGCTCGAACAACACGGCCGCTTCGCGGGCGACGCCCAAATGCCCCAGGCAATCCGGGCGATTGCTGGTGATTTCGAGATCGATCGCCAGGTCGTCGCCAACGCTCTTGGTCGCTTCGTGGTTCAGTCCGGCCAGCATCAACCGGCGCTCGACCTCGCCTACAGGCATGTCGAGTTGGACGTATTCCTTCAACCAGTTCCAAGAAACGATCATGTCAGCAAATCCACGTAATTAGTGATTGCGCGGAGAAACGTTGCGTGCGTTTCATCCGTAGCGAACGTTTTCCGGCCTTCCGTTGGTCGGCCTGTCGCTTTGCGCATTGAGGCGTCAATAAACGTTGGCGATTTCGCCCAGTAGGCCGGCGGCGTCGAGCCCAGGTCTACCGGAGCGATTACGCTTAGAACTGTTCCAGGAAGCGGACGTCGTTTTTGTAAAACTCGCGGATGTCCGTCACATTATGCCGGCGTGCGCAGACGCGCTCCACGCCCAGCCCGAAGGCGAATCCGCTGACTTCGTCCGGATCGTAGCCGACCGAGGCCAGGACGTTGGGATCGACCATGCCGGCGCCTCCCATCTCGATCCAGTTATCGTTCCAGGCCATGTCGACTTCGACACTCGGCTCCGTGAACGGAAAGAATGAGGGGCGAAACCGAATGTGAACATCGCCGCCAAAGTAGCTGCGCGCGAACAGCCGCAGCACGCTCTTCAGATCGGCCATCGTCACGTGACGATCGATCAGCAGCCCTTCAATCTGGTGAAACATCGGATAGTGCGTAGCGTCCGCAGTGTCAGGGCGATAGACGCGGCCGAGCGAAATAATCCGCACCGGCGGGCGCGTCTTCTCCATCACGCGAATCTGCACTGTGCTGGTTTGGCTGCGCAACAACAGCGCCCCGCCAGCGGGGCCGTGCAGATTGCGATTGGCCCCCTTCGATAGGTCACCTGTCACAACTTCGGCCGTGGCCAGATAGAAATTTTCCAGCGGGTCTCGCGCCGGATGCGCGGCCGGAATGTTGAGGGCCTGGAAGTTGTGCCACTCGTCTTCGATCTCGGGGCCGCCGGCCGCGGTGAAGCCGAGCCGGCCCATGATCTCCTTGAGATCATCGATCGTCTGCGTAATGGGGTGCAAGTGCCCGAGGCGAACGCGCTTGCCCGGCAGTGTGAGATCCGCCGGCGCGGCGCCTGTTGGCCCCGTGGCGGCGGCGCCGGAATCCGCGATGCGCTCTTGCGCGGCGGCAAAGGCGGTATCGAGCGCCTGCTTGACCTCGTTGAAGCGTTTGCCAGCGCCTGGCTTGTCTTCTTTGGCGACCTGGCCGAGCCCCTTTTGCGCGTCCTTCAGCCGGCCGCTTTTGGCGCCCAGGAACTCAATCCGCGCCGCTTCGAGCGCTGTGGCGTCCGTTGCCGCGGCAAATACGTTCTCGGCGTCCGCCAACAGCCCGGCCAGTTCGGCGAAGAATTCAGCCAGGGGCGCCATCACGGATCCTTTTGCACTTCTGGCTGCGGTTCAGGCAGCGCACACGGACCAACCGCCGACACGGAGCGAACTCGCGCGTAGCGCGCAAGTAGCTTTGTCTGAGACCCGACTGAAATTGCACGCCGATCGAACTACGCAGCGCTCTTCAAGGCGGCCTTGGCTTGCGCTACAACGGCGTCAAAGCCTGTTGGATCGCTGATGGCCATCTCGGAGAGAGTCTTGCGGTCGAGCGTGATGTTCGCCTTCAGCAGTCCGTTGATGAACTCGCTGTAACGCAGCCCGCGCTCGCGGACGGCGGCATTGATGCGGATGATCCACAGGCGGCGGAACTCGCGTTTGCGTACGCGGCGATCCCGGAATGCGTACGCGCCGGCGCGAACCAGCGTTTCCTTGGCTGAGCGAAGCAGACTGCCGCGGCCGCCGCGATAGCCTTTGACCTTCTTGAACAGGCGGCGCTTAGCCTGCGTGCGGGCTGCGCCTTTAGTTGTCCTCATGGCAGACGAACTCCGATGTTGTCGCGCCCAGGCCCCCTCCGGCGATAATGCGGGAGAGTGTTGATTGGTTGCCCGGCGTGCTGGTGAAGGCCCCGGCGAGAGGAACGATTAATCGTTCCTCTTAAGCCGTTTGGGCCGGTGTTCTAGTAGCCCGATGCTCTAGTAACCCAATGCTTTAGTAACTATTTCCTCGCAGCGCGTTCTTGATCCGCGTGGCTTCCGCCGGGCACAAGGCCCGCGTGCCGCGCAAATTGCGACGACGCTTCTTGGAAATATGTGTAGCCAAGTGGCTGGTCCCCGTGCCGCGATGCATCACCTTGCCATTGGCCGTGACGCGGAACCGCTTCTTGGAGCCCTTATGTGTTTTCTGCTTCGGCATTTCGACTCTCCCACTCGCTGAGCGAGCGGCCAATTGGCTATTTGCGAAACCGCGATTATAGAGGACGCCGGCCACCGATCAAAGAGGGGGCGCCGGCCTTCCGCAGCGTCCAAGTGGACGCCACGCTCCTTTTTTCGACGTTTTCTGGTAATTGTCGCCCTAGCAAAATGCTACTGGCGACTAGTTGTTCTCGGTCGACGCCTCTCCCGTGCCACCCAACAGGGCGTCCAAACTCCCCGCCGGGGCGCTTGTGGCAGCCTCTTTCCGGGCCGCTTCGGCTCCCGAAGCCCCATTTTCCTCGGGCACCGTTTCCAGCAGCGGGAAGCTGCGGGCCAGGGTGCGATCTTTCTCCGCCGCCAGGGCTTCAAGCGCCTCGGGACGAATCCGGACCTCCGACTCCTGATAGGTATGGAAACCGGTTCCAGCAGGCACCAAATGCCCCAGGATCACGTTCTCTTTCAGACCCACCAGTCGGTCGACCTTTCCGGCCAGGGCCGCCTCGGTCAGTACTTTGGTCGTTTCCTGGAAGCTGGCCGCCGAGATGAAGCTGGCGCTCTGGACCGAGGCCTTGGTGATGCCCAGCAACTGCGTGCTGGCCGTCGCCGACTTCGGCTTGGAGCCCTTTGCCGGATCTCCGCCCAAGGCTTCGATCGTGGCGTTGGCCTGCTCGAGCGCGTCCTTCGGAACGATCGAGCCTTCGGTGAACTCAGCGTCGCCCTTGTCCGTGATCTTCACGCACCCGGTTAGACCCTGATTCACTGCGCGGAACTCAAAGCGATCCATCACGCTGCCCGGCAGCAAGCCGGTGTCGCCGACGCTTTCGATCCGCACTTTGCGGAGCATTTGCGCGACGATGATTTCAATATGCTTGTCGTCGATATCGACCCGCTGGCTGCGATAGACGTTCTGAATTTCGCGAACCAGGTAATGCTGCACGGCTTCTTCGCCGGAGATCCGCAGGATGTCGTGCGGGACCAACGGACCGTCGACCAGGGCTTCGCCCGCTCGCACAAAGTCGCCGGCGTGGACTCGCAAATGCTTGCCGTGCGAAACCAGATGCTCGCGCTCGATGCCGCTTTCGCTGCGAACGACAATCGTCCGCTTGCCACGGCGCTTCTCGCCCAGCAGCTCCACTGTGCCGTCGACTTCGGCGATAACCGCCGGATCTTTCGGCTTGCGAGCCTCGAAGATTTCCGTCACACGCGGCA
>Ga0105047_10001106_pt1 | contig 47605 bp, 54 predicted proteins | sample MAT04_FD_78384 | JGI IMG/M metagenome (GOLD analysis project Ga0105047, IMG submission 78384) | Freshwater microbial communities from Lake Fryxell liftoff mats and glacier meltwater in Antarctica - MAT-04 (megahit assembly) | ecosystem: Environmental > Aquatic > Freshwater > Ice > Liftoff...
AGCCGAGGCGTTGTGCGGTCGTATCGCCATGCTCCAGACGGGTCGCATCGTCGCCCTGGACCGTACCAGTGCACTTCTCAAGGCGGCCTCGGGCAATGTGTTGCGCTTCAAAACCGCCGGGGTTCTTCCGCCAGCGCTGGCAGCCCGCGCCCGCATTACCGGCAGCGTAGTCCAGTTGCCAGCCCACAATGCGCTCGAAATTGAGCAGTACCTTGCCGCAGTGCGCGAGTCAGGCTTGCAGGTGGAAGATGTCGAGATGCGCAAGGCCGATCTAGAAGACGTGTTCATCGAGATCATGAATCGCCATTCCAAAACCCCCATTCTTGAGGCGAGTGCCAAATGACCGGCTGGCAGACCCTGTTTTACAAGGAAGTGCTGCGCTTCTGGAAAGTTGGATTTCAGACCGTAGCAGCACCCGTGCTCACGGCGGTGATGTACCTGCTGATCTTTGGTCATGTACTGGAAGACCACGTCAAGGTCTACGACAGCATCGGTTACACCTCATTTCTGGTGCCGGGGCTGGTCATGATGAGCATTTTGCAGAACGCATTTGCCAACAGCTCTTCGTCGCTCATTCAGAGCAAGATCATGGGCAACCTGGTATTTCTCCTGCTCACGCCCCTGTCGCACTGGAGCTGGTTTGCCGCTTACATCGGGTCGTCCGTCGTCCGTGGCATGGTGGTGGGCGCTGGGGTGCTTGTGGTTGCCTTCTGGTTTGCCCCGTTGGGCTTTGCGTGGCCGCTGTGGATCTTGACCTTTGCGTTGCTGGGCGCGGCGCTGATGGGCGCATTGGGCTTGATTGCCGGTCTGTGGGCAGAGAAGTTTGACCAGTTGGCTGCATTTCAAAATTTCGTGATCATGCCCATGACTTTTTTGAGTGGCGTGTTCTATTCCATCGGGTCCTTGCCGGCCTTTTGGCAAAACGCCAGCCACCTCAATCCGTTCTTCTACATGATTGACGGATTCCGTTACGGCTTTTTTGGTGTGAGCGATGCATCACCCTGGTTGAGTCTGACGATTGTTGGTATGGCCTTGCTGTGCGCGAGCGCGCTGGCCATGTATTTGCTGCGCATTGGCTACAAGATCCGCAGCTGAGCCCCTTTTCCCGTTTTGATATGACCGCTGAAGAACTCCAAACCTTGATCACTGCAGGCCTGCCCTGCGAACACTGCCAACTCGAAGGCGATGGTCGCCATTGGTACGCCACCATTGTCTCTGCAACGTTTGAGGGCTTGCGTCCGATTCAACGCCACCAGCGGGTATACGCCACCCTGGGCACGCGTATGCAGACCGATGAAGTGCATGCGCTGTCAATGAAAACTTTTACCCCTGCCGAGTGGGCTGCGCACGCAGCCTGACACCGGATAGTCAGAAAAATAATGGACAAACTATTGATTCGCGGCGGACGGCAACTTCAAGGCGAAGTGCTGATTTCTGGCGCCAAAAATGCTGCCTTGCCCGAGCTGTGCGCCACGCTGCTCAGTGCCGAGCCGGTGACCTTGCACAACGTGCCGCGGCTGCAGGACGTGTCCACCATGCTCAAGCTGATTCGCAACATGGGTGTGCAAATCGACCAGAATGCAGATGGCTCCGTGCGGGTCGACGCCGGCAAGTTGAGTTCACCCGAGGCGCCCTATGAACTGGTCAAGACCATGCGCGCATCGGTGCTCGCACTGGGTCCGTTGCTGGCGCGCTTTGGCGAGGCGACGGTTTCCCTGCCCGGCGGTTGTGCCATTGGCTCGCGCCCGGTAGACCAGCATCTCAAGGGCTTGGCCGCCATGGGTGCTGAAATCGTGGTGGAACACGGCTACATGATCGCCAAGCTGCCCAAAGGCCGCACACGGCTCAAGGGCGCGCGCATCGCCACTGATATGGTGACGGTTACCGGCACGGAAAACTTCCTGATGGCCGCTGCGTTGGCCGAAGGCGAAACCATTCTGGAAAATGCGGCGCAGGAGCCCGAGATTCCCGATCTGGCGGAAATGCTGATCCAGATGGGGGCAAAGATTGAAGGACATGGCACGAGCCGAATCCGCATTCAGGGCGTTGAGGCCCTGCACGGTTGCACCCATCAGGTGGTGGCTGACCGCATTGAGACTGGCACGTTTTTGTGCGCCGTTGCGGCGACAGGGGGCGATGTGTTTCTTCGGCATGGCCGTTTTGACCACCTGGATGCCGTCATCGATAAGCTGCGTGATGCGGGTGCCACGGTCACGGCGGTTGAAGGTGGCATACGCGTGCAGTCGCAAGGACGCCTCAAGGCGCAGAGTTTTCGCACCACCGAGTACCCCGGGTTTCCGACCGACATGCAGGCCCAGTTCATGGCGCTCAACAGCATTTCGCACGGTCCCAGCAAAGTCACCGAGACCATTTTTGAAAATCGTTTCATGCACGTCAACGAGATGGTCCGTTTGGGTGCCAACATCCAGATCGACGGCAAAGTGGCCGTGATTGAGGGTGTGGAAAAATTGTCCGGCGCCACCGTCATGGCCACCGATTTGCGGGCGTCCGCCAGCCTGGTGATTGCCGGTTTGGTGGCCGAAGGGGAAACCGTGGTCGACCGCATTTACCACCTCGACCGCGGTTACGACCAGATGGAAGCCAAGCTGCGCGGCATTGGCGCTGACATCGAACGCTTCAAATGAGTCACTCCATGATTACCCTTGCGCTCTCCAAAGGCCGTATTTTTGAAGAAACCCTGCCGCTCTTGCGTGCTGCCGGCATTGAAGTGCTGGACGATCCCGATAAATCGCGCAAGCTGATTTTGACTACCAACCAGCCCCATGTGCGCGTGCTGGTTGTGCGGGCAACCGACGTGCCCACCTATGTGGAATATGGCGGTGCGGACATGGGCATCACCGGCAAGGACACCTTGCTGGAACACGGCAGCCAGGGTTTGTACCAGCCGCTGGACCTGCAGATTGCCAAGTGCCGCATCAGTGTGGCGGTGCGCGCAGACTTTGACTACGCCTCTGCCGTCAAGCAGGGCTCCCGCCTGACGGTGGCGACCAAATACGTGGCAATCGCCCGGGAGTTTTTCGCCTCCAAGGGGGTTCACGTCGACCTCATCAAACTCTACGGCAGCATGGAGCTGGCGCCGCTGGTGGGCATGGCAGACGCCATAGTGGATCTGGTGTCTACGGGCAATACCCTCAAGGCCAACCATCTGGTCGAGGTCGAGCAGATCATGGAAATCAGCTCGCGTCTGGTGGTGAACCAGGCGGCGCTCAAGCTCAAACGCGAGCCCATCCGCAAAATTATTGACGCTTTCGCCAGTGCCGTAGTGGCCTGATTCTTTGTTTTGACTCTATGGGATTTGCTATGACTTTGATAGCTACTCCAGCACGTCTTTCAACGGCTAGCAGCCAATTTGAGGCTGATTTCACGGCCCGCCTGCATTGGGCGGCAGACACCGACGCCGCCATCGAGCAGCGCGTGGCCGAAATTCTGGCGGATGTGCGGGTGCGCGGTGACGCGGCGGTGCTGGAATACACGGCGCGCTTTGACGGCCTTGCGTCTGCGTCCATGCAGGCGCTGGAGTTGACCCAGGCCGAGCTCAAGGCCGCGTTTGACGCCATTCCTGATTCCCAGCGCAGTGCATTGCAGGCGGCAGCGGCGCGGGTGCGTTCGTACCACGAAGCCCAGAAAAAAGCCTGCGGTGAAAGCTGGAGCTACCGGGATGAAAACGGCAGTCTGCTGGGCCAAAAAGTGACGCCGCTCGACCGCGTGGGCATTTATGTGCCCGGTGGCAAGGCCGCCTATCCCTCCAGCGTGCTGATGAATGCCATTCCGGCACACGTGGCCGGCGTGGCCGAGATCATCATGGTGGTGCCGACACCCAAAGGCGAAAAAAACCCGCTGGTGCTGGCCGCCGCTTACGTGGCCGGGGTCTCCCGCGCCTTCACCATTGGTGGCGCCCAGGCGGTGGCCGCCCTGGCCTATGGCACCGCCACCATCCCGAAGGTCGACAAAATCACCGGCCCGGGCAATGCCTATGTGGCTGCTGCCAAGCGCCGTGTATTTGGCACTGTAGGCATCGACATGATTGCCGGCCCCAGCGAGATTCTGGTGCTGGCCGATGGCAGCACCCCGCCTGACTGGGTGGCTATGGATTTGTTCAGCCAGGCTGAGCACGATGAGCTGGCGCAAAGCATTTTGTTGTGCCCGGACGCAGCCTACATCGACCAGGTGCAAGCCGCTATTGATCGCCTGCTGCCCACCATGCCGCGCGCGGAAATCATTGCCAAGAGTCTTACTGGTCGTGGCGCGCTCATCCACACCCGTAGCATGGAAGAGGCCTGCGCCATTAGCAACCGCATCGCGCCCGAGCACCTGGAAGTCTCCAGCCGCGACCCGCACCGCTGGGAGCCTCTGCTCCGGCATGCGGGCGCCATCTTTCTGGGTGCCTTCACCAGCGAATCGCTGGGCGACTATTGTGCAGGCCCTAACCACGTGTTGCCGACCTCGGGCACTGCGCGTTTCTCCAGTCCGCTGGGTGTGTACGACTTTCAGAAACGCTCCAGCCTGATCGAAGTGAGTGAAGCCGGTGCCCAGGTGCTGGGCCCGATCGCTGCCGTGCTGGCCTATGGCGAAGGTTTGCAGGCCCACGCGCGTGCGGCAGAAATGCGCTTGAAGTAAAACCGTAAGAATGGGCGCGCGCGGACGACTCATCCCTATGCGCACCACTTGCTTGTCATCCACCACATTGCGTTCCTGCGTCGCCTGTGGCCTGCGCGCCTGCGCGGCACTGGCCTTGGGCGTGGCACTTGCCGTGTCTGCGTCGGCTATGACCATCCGTGAAATGCGCGCGCTGGAAAAGACGGAAAAGCAAGGCGCCACCTACACCGACTACTACTTGGTGGGCGTCATGGAAGGTGCCATGGAGGCCCACCGCCAGGCCGTGCGCAATGGGGGCAAGTCCACCATCTGCCTCAACGGCCGCCGCCTGGAACCCAGCATGGCCAAGGGCCTCTACACCACTGAACTCAAGCGCAATGCCGACATGTACGAGGCGGATATGCCGGTGCAGCTGGTGCTGACCAACGCGCTGGCCACGGTGTACCCCTGCTAACGTCTGCTGGGGCAATGCCCAACTCTGTGGCAGGATGCTATTGATTCAATAGCTGCTCGCGCATATCCCACGAGGGCTAGAGGCCTATTTGGCTGTAATTCCCAAGGTGCAAGCGCCCCCACTGCTGCGCCAGCAGTGCACCGGGCCAGCCGCCTGCCAGCGCCATAGAGGACTGCAACGTTTTGCCTTGGCGTCATGCGCGATTGGCGGCGGGCTAGCCCGGAATGTTCGGCTCGACCAGATTGGCCAATTGAAGCAGAGACTCTTGCCAACCGCGGTAACACATCTCCACCGGGATCACTGCTGGCAGGCGCGACTGCGTGATGTTGATTTCGGTGCCGCACAGTGCGGGCTTGATGGCGATGGTGACCTCGATTTCACCCGGCAGGTTCGGGTCATCAAACTGGTCGGTGTACCGGATCAGCGCACCCGGTACCAACTCCAGATACTTGCCTCCTAAGGAATGGCCGCTACCGGTGGAAAAGTTCTCGAACGACATGCGAAACGTGCCGCCGACCCTGGCATCCAGATGTTCGACCTGCAGGTGAATCCGAACGGCGGGAGCCACTTGGCCATGGCGGCAGTATCCAGGAGCGCGCGGTAGATTGTTTCTGGCTGGGCTTTGAGTACGCGGTGGAGGTGGACGGTTCCGGTTGTCATGGTCATTTCCCCTCATTAGCCCGATTATTCGTAGTGCGTCCACATTCGCAGGATACGAACGATGTTCTCGTCGGCAAAAACTTCGTACACGATGCGATGCTGAATATTAATGCGGCGCGAATAGGCCCCGACCAGGTCCCCCACCAGTTTCTCCAAGGGCGGTGGATTCTGAAAGGGATCGTTGACGATCACACCGAGCAATTCTCGCGCCTTTGCCTTGAGACCGCTTGCAGCCAGCTTCTTGGCATCTTTCAACGCATGCGTGGCGTAAACAAGCTCCCAACTCACCACGTCAGCGCCTTGCCACTTTTGGCCAGCGGTTCAGCCATGCCGGCCCTGATGGATTCGCGCATGCCGGGAACGGCAAGCAGGTACAAGGTTTCTTGAATGGCACTCCAATCACTTGCCGAGAGCAGAACAGCGCTATTGCGCTTGCCGGAAATGATGATGGGCTCATGCGACGCTTCTGCATCATCAATGAGCCGATACAGATTCGCGCGGGCTTCGCTGGCGGTAAGTGTGTGCATTTAGTTGCTGCTATGAAAGGCTGAAATGTACGTAAATGCGTACGCATTGTCAATCCAATAAGTGTAAACAAGGTCTGAATTAAAGGGCCTGCGCGGCTTTATCGCTCCAGTCTGTGTTGTGGTGGTTGTCTTCCTCTCTCAGAGAAAATCGAGTATGGAGCCAAATGCGAACGAATACTTTTTGGAGTCATCTCAACGGCTAACGCAATTTAGACTGCAGACCACTGCGGGATATTGCAGATGACTTATTCAAGAAATCGGCCTCAAGCCGCGGTGGGGTATGTGTAACCCGCTCACATAAAGATAGCAAAAAAACCGGCTGATGCCATGCATGCAGTGGCGTTTCAGGCGCATCACTCTTCTTCTCTCCCTTCGTTCTCAATGCGCTATGGCGCGGCGGCCAGTAAATTGAAGGCCACTTCGATTTAACGAAATGCTCACATAAAATTCACACGAACTTCGTGTTACACGAATTTCGTGTATATTTAAGCCCATGAAGAACGTCACTATCACCGTCGAAGACGCCACCCTCGAATGGGTGCGTATCGAGGCAGCCAAGCGCAACACCAGCGTGTCGCGGCTGGTGGGCGAGATGCTGACCGACAAGATGCAATTTGACGACGCCTATGCCCGCGCGCAGCGCGAATGGGTGGCCGATACCTCGGGTTTTGATTCGGGTGGCCGTACTTACCCGCCGCGGGAGCCCGCCAATGGCTAGTGCGCTGCAGGCTTCTGGCCCCTTTGTTTTTGTGGATACCGGTGTGCTGCTGGCAGCTGATGACGCGCATGACGTCGCTGCCCAGATTTGCGCCCGCGAATGGCTGCAGGCCTTGTGGCAGCACCGGGCCGGGCGGGTGAGCACACAGGTGCTCAATGCCTATTACGTGGCGGCTACCCAAACCTTTGGCATGCCGCAAGGCGATGCGCGCGCCAAGCTGCGCCGCCTGCAACTGTGGCAACCCTGGCAGGTGGACCAACGCACACTGGAAACCGCCTGGGGCGTGGAAGCCCGCTTCGGACTGCCGTACTGGGACGCGCTGATGGTGGCATCGGCCGCGCAGAGCGGGGCCAGCCATGTGCTGACCACCGTGCTACCGCACCAGCAGCAGATTGACGGCGTCACCATTCTCAACCCCTTTCTCATCACGCCTGCCGAGCTGGCGCTGGCGGACTAAAACAAGGCTATCCACATGACGACTGGCAACGCAATTTCTTGCGAGGCGGATTCCCCCGTGCGCACCTTGATCCAGCGCCGCATCCGCCAGGATGTGCAGTCCATGCACGCCTACGCGGTGCAAGACTCCGCTGGCATGGTCAAGCTCGATGCGATGGAAAATCCGCACCGCTTGCCCCCCGAGTTGCAAGAAGAGTTGGGCAAGCGCCTGGGCGCACTGGCATTCAACCGTTACCCCGATGGCCGGGTAAACGATCTGCGCCGCGCGCTGGCGGCCTATGCCGACATGCCTGCTGGCTTTGACATCATGCTGGGCAACGGGTCGGACGAGCTGATCAGCCTGCTGGCTTTGGCCTGCGATGTACCCACGGCGCCGGGCGGAACAAAACCGGTGGTTTTGGCACCGGTGCCCGGTTTTGTGATGTACGCCATGAGCGCGCAGTTGCAGGGGCTCGATTTTGTTGGCGTGCCTTTGACTGAAGACTTCGCGCTGGACGAAGCCGCCATGGTGGCCGCCATTGCCGAGCACCAGCCCGCGATTGTTTATCTGGCTTATCCCAACAACCCGACGGCCAACCTGTGGGACCCCGGCGCTATGGCGCGGGTCATCGCCGCAGCGGGCCAGGCGGGCAGCATCGTGGCGGTGGACGAGGCATATCAGCCGTTTTCCAGCCGCACCTACCTGGACGTGATCCGCGTCAACCCGGCAGAAAACGCCCATGTGCTGCTGATGCGCACCATGAGCAAGTTCGGCCTGGCGGGTGTGCGCATCGGTTACATGATGGGCGTCCAAGCGTTGATTGCCCAGGTGGACAAGGTGCGCCCGCCCTACAACATCAGCGTGCTCAACTACGAATGTGCACTGTTTGCGCTGGCGCATCAGGACGTGTTTGCCGTGCAAGCCGAGCAGATACGGGCGCAGCGCGCTATGCTTTTGATAGTGCTGCGGACCATGCCCGAGGTCAAGGCGTGGGACAGCGATGCCAATATGATCCTCATCCGCATCCTGGCCAAGAGTGACGACGGGGGCGAAAAAATCCAAAAAGTGTTCGATGGACTCAAGGCGCGCGGCATTCTGGTCAAGAACGTTTCTAAAATGCATCCATTGCTGGCCAACTGTTTGCGTCTGACTGTCGGCACCGCCGACGAAAACCTGCAGTTGCTGACCGCCCTGAAAGAATCTCTATGACGAACTACCCGCTGACCGAAGTGCCCGTGATCGCAACCCCCCGCGTGGCGGAGGTCAACCGCAACACCGCCGAGACGCGCATTCGCGTCAAGGTCAATCTGGATGGCACCGGCCAGGCCCGCTTGTCCACCGGCATTGGTTTCTTCGACCACATGCTGGACCAGATTGCTCGCCACGGCCTGATTGACCTCGACATTGAGGCCGAGGGCGATCTGCACATTGACGGCCACCACACCGTGGAAGACGTGGGCATCACCTTGGGCCAGGCCGTGCACCAGGCCATAGGCGATAAAAAAGGCATTCGCCGCTACGGCCACGCCTATGTGCCGCTGGATGAAGCCTTGTCGCGCGTCGTTATCGACTTTTCGGGTCGCCCGGGGCTGGTGATGGATGTGCCGTTCAAGAGCGGCATGATCGGAGCCTTGGACACCCAGCTGGTGCACGAGTTCTTTCAGGGCTTTGTGAATCACGCCTTTGTGACGCTGCACATTGACAACCTCAAGGGCGAAAACGCCCACCACCAGGCGGAAACCGTGTTCAAGGCCTTTGCCCGCGCGCTGCGCGCTGCACTGGAGCTGGACCCGCGCGCGTTGGGTACCATCCCCTCGACCAAAGGCTCTCTGTAACGTTATGATACGAATCATGCCTCCAGCCCTCATTAATAATGCGCAAGCCGCTATGAAATTTGTAGCATGAAAAAGGTGGCGGTAGTGGACTACGGCATGGGCAATTTGCGCTCAGTCACCCAGGCCGTGATGCATGTGGCGGCCGACGCCGGCGTCGAGGTGGTCTGGGCGCGCACGCCAGCCGAGGTCATGTCCGCCGATCGGGTGGTTTTGCCCGGTCAGGGCGGTATGCGCGACTGCATGCGCGAGCTGCATGAGTCCGGCATGTTCGGTGCCGTCATGCATGCCGCCGCCCACAAACCTCTGATGGGTGTCTGTGTGGGCATGCAAATGCTGCTGGACCACAGTGAAGAGCTGGACACACCGTGCCTGGGTCTGATACCCGGCGAAGTGGTCAAATTTGATTTGCAGGGTCAGATGCAGCCCGACGGCAGCCGCTACAAGGTGCCACAAATGGGCTGGAATCAGGTCTATCAGGCGGGCCATGGCGCAGCAAGACACCCGGTGTGGGGTGATGTGCCGGATGGCAGCTACTTCTATTTTGTGCACAGTTACTACGCCCGACCGTCAGATGCGCGCCACAGCGTGGGCGAGTCCGACTATGGCGCGCGTTTTTCTGCAGCCATTGCGCGTGATAATATTTTCGCTACCCAGTTTCATCCCGAAAAAAGTGCCGACCACGGTCTGGCGCTCTACCGCAACTTCCTCCACTGGAAACCCTGAAACCTATCGGTTTTTGCTGACACCATGCTTCTCATCCCCGCTATCGATTTAAAAGACGGTCACTGTGTGCGCCTCAAACAGGGCGATATGGACCAATCCACCACCTTTGGCGAAGACCCGGGCGTCATGGCCCGCAGTTGGGTGGACAAGGGTGCTCGCAGGCTGCACCTGGTGGACTTGAATGGCGCGTTCGCGGGGCACCCCAAGAACGAAATGGCCATTCGCAAGATTCTTAAGGCGGTGGGCAGTGAGGTGGACGTGCAGCTGGGTGGCGGCATCCGTGATCTGGACACCATCGAGCGCTATCTGGACGCCGGCCTGCGCTACGTCATCATCGGCACGGCGGCGGTCAAGAACCCGGGCTTTTTGCAGGATGCGTGTACCGCGTTTGGCGGCCACATCATCGTGGGCCTGGACGCGCGCGATGGCAAGGTGGCGACCGATGGCTGGAGCAAACTCACCCGCCACGATGTCATCGACCTGGGCAAAAAGTTTGAAGACTACGGCGTCGAGTCCATCATCTATACCGACATTGGACGCGACGGCATGCTCAGCGGCATCAATGTCGAAGCCACGGTCAAGCTGGCCCAGGCGCTCACCATTCCGGTGATTGCATCCGGCGGTTTGAGCAATATGGCCGACATCGAAGCTCTGTGCGCCGTGGAAGACGACGGTGTGCAAGGGGTCATTTGCGGCCGCGCGATCTACACCGGCGATCTGGATTTTGTCGCTGCGCAAGTGCGCGCGGATGAGTTGAACGGCTGATTCCCGCGTGCTAGCCAAACGCATCATTCCCTGCCTGGACGTGACCGGTGGCCGCGTGGTCAAGGGCGTCAATTTTGTCGAGCTGCGTGATGCCGGCGACCCGGTGGAAATTGCAGCGCGCTACAACGCGCAGGGCGCCGACGAACTCACGTTTCTGGACATTACCGCCACCAGTGACGGGCGTGATCTGATATTGCACATCATCGAGGCCGTGGCGTCGCAGGTGTTCATTCCCCTCACGGTGGGCGGCGGTGTCCGCGAGGTGGCCGATGTGCGCCGCCTGCTCAACGCCGGTGCGGACAAGGTGAGCTTCAACTCGGCGGCCATTGCGAACCCGCAGGTCATTGAAGATGCATCTGCCAAATATGGGGCGCAATGTATTGTGGTGGCCATTGACGCCAAACGCCGTTTTGGCGACGACATGATGGCGCGCGGCGAGGGCTGGGATGTCTACAGCCATGGTGGACGCAAAAACACCGGGCTGGACGCGGTGGCCTGGGCCGCCGAGATGGCGCGCCGGGGCGCAGGCGAGATTTTGCTCACGAGCATGGACCGCGATGGCACAAAATCCGGCTTTGACCTGGCGTTGACCCGCGCGGTGAGTGACGCGATCCATGTGCCGGTGATTGCCTCCGGCGGTGTCGGCACGCTCGAAGACCTGGCCAACGGCATCACCTTGGGTGGCGCCGACGCCGTGCTGGCCGCCAGCATCTTCCATTACGGTGAATTCACGGTGGGTCAGGCCAAGGCCTGCATGGCACAGCGCGGCATTCCAGTGCGAATGTAAGGTGTTTTAGGGCTCTAGCCCCCGTGAAACCTGCGCAAGCAGCTATTGATTCAATAGCAACTCCAAATCACCGACAATGCTCCGATGAACTGGTTGAACAATATTCGATGGGACGACAAAGGCCTGGTGCCCGTGATCGCCCAGGAGCAAGGCACGAACGACGTGCTGATGTTTGCGTGGATGAACCGTGAGGCCCTGCAAAAGACGGCCGAACTCGGTCGCGCGGTGTATTTCAGCCGTTCGCGGGGCAAGCTGTGGTTCAAGGGCGAAGAGTCCGGCCACGTGCAGACGGTGCATGAAATCCGCGTGGACTGCGATAACGACGTGATTTTGCTCAGGGTGACCCAGCTGGGGCACGAGCCCGGCATCGCGTGTCACACTGGGCGCCACAGCTGTTTTTTCAGCGTTTTGAAAGACGGAGTCTGGCAAAGTGTCGACCCGGTCTTGAAAGACCCGCAAAGCATCTACAAATAGCCCCCATGAAATCTACTGTGAACTCATCCGATGCGCTGGCGCGTCTGGCCGCCGTCATCGAAACGCGCAAGGCCGTCAACGGCGGTGACCCTGCCACTAGTTACGTCGCGCGCCTGTTGCACAAAGGCCCGGACGCTTTCCTGAAGAAGATTGGCGAGGAAGCGACGGAAGTCGTCATGGCGGCCAAAGACGCCGACCACGGTGGAGATAAGGCCAAACTGGTCGGCGAAGTGGCGGATTTGTGGTTTCACAGCATGATCGCACTGGCGCATTACGGGCTGACCCCATCGGATGTGGTCTCCGAACTGGAGCGACGTGAAGGCACCAGTGGTATCGAAGAAAAAGCTTTGCGCAAGGTGCTGGCGCGGGAAGAGGACTCCAAATGAACGACGATCAGACGAATCTGGAAAGACTCAAATCGCTCAACACGGTGGGCACCATCAGCTATGTGCTGCATTTGATCGTCGCCATAGGCGCGTTGATTCCGGGTGGGCAGTTTGGCCCCATGTTACTGATCGTGGCATTGGTCATCGATCTGGTGAAACGCTCCGAGGCCGAGGGCACGTGGCATGCGTCGCATTTCCGGTGGCGTATTCGCACCGTGTTGATCGCCGGTGCGCTGTATCTGGTGACGGCCCCCCTGTGGCTGTTGTTGTTCGTGCCGGGGTGGATTGCTTGGACGGTGATTTCTGTCTGGTTCCTTTACCGGATTGTGCGTGGCATGGTTGCGATGAACAAAGGACTGCCCATGGAGACTGCGGCATGAATGCACCGGTAAAAGACCAGTTGCCCGATCACTCCCCCGATTGCCTGTTCTGCAAAATCGCCGCCGGCAAGATTCCGTCGCGCATCGTTTACGAAGATGATGAACTTTTTGCTTTTCACGATATCCACCCTTGGGCGCCGGTGCATTTCCTGATTATTCCCAAGTTGCACATACCATCCATGGCGCAAGTCAGTGCCGAGCATGTGGGGTTGATGGGGCGCATGATGGCGCTGGTGCCGAGGCTTGCGCTACAGGAAGGCTGCAATCCGTATCCCGAGGGCGGGTTTCGCGTGGTTACCAATACGGGAGCCGAAGGCGGACAGGACGTGAACCATCTGCACTTTCACGTGATGGGCGGGCCACGTCCGTGGCTGCGCGGGTGAGGGTCTAAAATGTTGTTATTACCAAGGAGTTAGCCATGGGCTTTTCTACTACGCATCTGATTATTTTTCTGGTCATCATCATCGTGATCTTCGGAACCAAAAAACTCCGAAACATCGGCTCTGACTTGGGCGGCGCCGTCAAGGGGTTCAAGGACGGCATGAAGGACGGTAGCACTACTGCGGAAAAAACCGCCGAGACGCCTCCTACGGCCATCGTGACGTCTGAAAAAACGGATGCCAAGTCCACGATTGATGTTGAAGCAAAAATCAAAAGCTGATCGCTTTTCGCTTTCGCAGTCTGTTCTGACCGAGTTGTTCCATGCTTGACATTGGCGTCACCAAGATCGCCATCATTGGCGCCATTGCCCTTGTCGTGATTGGCCCGGAGCGCCTGCCCGGTCTGGCGCGTACGATTGGCACGCTGATGGGCCGTGCACGGGGCTATCTGGCGGACGTCAAAGCCGAGGTTAGCCGGTCGATGGAGCTTGATGAGCTCCGGAAGATGAAGGACACCGTCGAAAGCGCGGCGCGGGATGTGGAGAACTCCATCCAGACCAGCGCCAGTGATTTCGAAAAGAGCTGGGCTGAGGCGACCGATGCCGCAGCGACTCCGTCTGTGGGCGATTCCTCGCTCGGCGTCCCGCAATACCGGCACCCTAAAAAGAACTGGCGTCTGAAACAGGGGGCAACCCCGAACTGGTACAAGGCACGCGCGGGTGTGCGCACCAAGGCGCTATCGGGTGCCGCACGTGTTGCCCGGTTTCGCCCTCAAAAAATGAACTGATGGCCGATAACAAAACTCCCCCAGACGACCTCGGCGGAACAGAGCAACCCTTCGTTCACCACCTGATGGAGCTGCGCGACCGGTTGCTGTATTGCATCTACGGTGTTGGTGCCATCTTTGCCGTGCTGGCGTTTTTCCCCGGCCCTTCGCATCTGTATGACCTGATGGCCATGCCACTGGTCAAATCCTTGCCCGAAGGTTCCCGCATGATTGCGGTGGGCGTAGTGTCACCGTTTCTGGTGCCTATCAAGGTAACCGTTCTGGCCGCCTTTGGCCTGGCGCTTCCCTGGGTGTTGTACCAGGTTTGGGCTTTTGTCGCGCCCGGTTTGTACAAGCATGAGAAGAAGCTGGTCATGCCACTGGTGGTTGCCAGCACCCTGTTGTTTTACACCGGCGCGGCTTTTTGCTACTTCTTTGTTTTTGGACAGGCTTTTCCAGCCATTCAACGCATGGCGCCCTCATCGGTGGCGGTCAGTCCGGATATTGATGCGTACCTGGACTTCGTGATCACCATGTTCATAGCCTTTGGCGTGGCGTTCGAGGTGCCTATTGCCGTGGTGATTCTGGCGCGCATGAATCTGGTGACAGTGGCTCAATTGAAGTCGTATCGTGCTTATTTTGTGGTGGGTGCGGCAGCCGTTGCTGGAGTCGTCACGCCACCGGATCCGGTGTCCATGCTGGCGTTGTTGGTGCCCATGTGCCTTTTGTATGAAATTGGCATCTGGTCCGCGCAGATCTTCATCAAACACACACAAGCGCCACCGGAAGAGGCTCCAGCGAGTCCGCCCTAGCCCTCGCCAGTTCTGGCTGGGGTACTACGAAAAAATAGTTAACGATCCACTTGCCGGGGTTTCGGACGGACACCGGGGGTGACCTCCAGTTCCAGAGGCTGGTTCTTTCGCTCAATGGAAAAGCGTGAAGGCGTTCCCGGCTTGAGCGCTGAAACCTGTGCCAGCAGTTGCGTTACATCGACAACCGGCTGGTTTGCAATCTGAACGATGACATCTCCTGGGCGGATACCGGCCTGGGCCGCAGGGCCATTCTGGAGCACGCCGGTAATGATGACGCCGCGCTTGGTCTTGACGTCAAACGTCTCTGCGAGCTCAGGTGACAGGTCGTTGGGCTCCACGCCAATCCAGCCGCGGGTGATTTGCCCGTCTTTCACAATCCCCTCTAGTACCAGCTTGGCGGTGGACACCGGAATGGCGAAGCCAATACCCATATTGCCACCCGATCGCGAGTAAATAGCGGTGTTGATTCCCAGCAGGTTGCCATTGATATCGACCAGCGCACCGCCGGAGTTACCAGGGTTAATGGCGGCATCGGTCTGGATGAAATTCTCGAATGTGTTGATTCCCAGCTGGTTACGGCCCAACGCACTGACAATGCCACTGGTGACGGTTTGGCCGACGCCAAAGGGGTTTCCAATGGCCAAAACCCGGTCTCCGACCTGTGCGGCGTCCGAGTTGCCCAATACGATGACCGGGAGCTTGTCGAGTTCAATCTTGAGAATGGCCAGGTCCGTGTCGGGGTCTGTGCCGATGATCTTGGCACGGGAACTTCGGCTGTCATTCAGGACGACTTCGATTTCGTCAGCGCCGTCAACCACATGGTTGTTGGTCAGAATATAGCCGCTGGGGCTCACGATCACACCGCTGCCCAAGCCTGCCTGGGGTTCGTTCCCTTGTTCCCCAAAGAAAAACTTGAACCACGGGTCATTGCTATTGGGGTTCTTGCGCGCGGCCTTGCTGGTGTTGATGCTCACGACCGCGGAGGAAGCCTTCTGCGCTGCGATGCGGTAACTGCCCGGAGGCACGTCGCCGGGATTTACGGCGGGCGCTTCAACGAGCGCAATGGCGCCAGACAGCGACGTGTTGTGCCCGATCCATTGGGGTTTGAGTGTGGCGACGACAAAGTACGCCGCCAGCAGTACCGTCGCGGTTTGGGAAAAAAGCAGCCAGAGTCTTTTCATTGGATTTCCAGATGGGGCTGCATGCACAGTTTGCAACCTTTGGTGAAATTGTAGGCCGCATGGCCTGCCGCGGTACATTTGCAGGTCTTCCATGGCCAGCTACCCAACCATCATTCGTATCCAGCCACAGGCGCCCGTAAAGCCGCCGGAGGGTGCTGCATGCAACGGATGCGGCGTTTGCTGCCTTGTAGAGCCCTGCCCGTTGGGCGTAGTGCTGTCGCGTCAGCGCAGGGGTGCTTGCAGTGCGCTGCGCTGGCAAGAGGCGAGCCACCAATACCGGTGTGGTGCAATTGTTAACCCGCAGGAGACTCTGGAGCGTTCTTTGCCACGCGCCCTGCGCTGGCTGGCAAGACCGACGGCACCCTTGCTGCGCCGTCTGGCATTGCGGTGGATTGCCGCTGGGGCGGGTTGTGACAGCAGTCTCGAGCCGGAGCCTATGGCCGCAGCGACAATGGCCGGCTCACTTGATTTCAGCGCTGACGCGAAGGCCACTACCCATGATTGATCGCCAGGAATTTCAGGCCTTGTTGGATGAATTACTACAACCCGAGCGTTTCAAAGACTATTGCCCCAACGGCCTGCAGGTTGAGGGCTTCCCGCAGGTGAGAAAGATCGTGTCCGGGGTAACCGCCAGCCTGTCCCTGATTGAATCCGCTGTAGCGGCCGGCGCGGACACGATTTTTGTGCACCACGGCCTGTTCTGGCGGGGGCACGACGGCCGTGTGACTGGATGGCTGCGCCAGCGCCTGGCGCTTTTGTTGGCAAACAACATCAATCTCTTTGCTTACCATTTGCCGCTGGATGCGCACCCGGAACTGGGTAATAACGCGCAACTGGGAATCCTGTTGGATTTGCAGCCGACAGGGCGGTTTGGCGAGCAGGAATTGGGCTGGCTGGGTGTGCCGGCGACGGCTGGTTTGGCTGCGTCAGCGGGAGAAGTCGATTCTGCATTTGCCAATGCGCATGCGCTTGCGAGTCACGTAGAGCGAGCCCTCGGCCGATCCGTACTCCTGGTGCCAGGAAAATCGGGTCCGGTGCGGCGCGTCGCTTGGTGTACCGGGGGTGCGCAAAGCTACTTTGAGGCTGCCATCGCCGCTGGCGTGGACGCGTTCATCACCGGAGAGATTTCAGAACCTCAAGCCCATCTCGCAAGGGAGTGTGGGGTATCTTTTTTGGCTTGCGGACACCATGCCACGGAGCGCTATGGTGCACCCGCGGTCGCTGCCCATTTTGCTGACCGGTTCGGGCTGGAACATACTTTCGTTGATATTGACAACCCCGCCTGAGCGGAATGACGTTTAACGCACCATGACACAAGAAGTTGACAGATTGGAGCCGATAGCCATCACCATGGGCGATGCGGCAGGCATCGGGCCGGAGATTATTGCGAAGGCTTTCCGCGAACAGCCAGAACTGTTGCGCGGGTGTTTTGTTGCGGGTGATGTCGGCACCATGCGCCGCGCGGCGAGCGTTGTCGTGCGAGCCGGCCAAATGGCATTGCCAGTAGCGGTGATCACGTCGCCCGCGCAGGCGCCGGATGTGCCGCCGCACTGCATTGCGGTTCTGCAGGTCGCAGAGACGCTGGCGCCGGTGGCGTGGGGAATGATCAGCAAGCTTGCCGGTGCCTTTGCTGGGCGATGTGTCCTTTGGGCGGCGGACGCTGCACTCAGTCAGCAGGTGTGTGCCATTGTGACGGCACCTCTGCATAAGGAGGCGCTCTCCGCCGCTGGCGATCCTTTTGACCGGTTTCCTGGACACACCGAGCTGCTGCAAGACCGGGCTGCAAATCATTTGGGGAAGCACGTATCCGATGTGCCCGTCCGCATGATGTTGGCCAATGACGAATTGCGCATCGTGCTGGTGAGTATCCACATATCGTTACGGCATGCGATTGAAGCCGTGACCTTCGAAAACGTCCTGCAGACGGTACGAATTACCCACGCCGCTTTGTCACGGATTCTGGGGCGGGCGCCGCGCATTGCCGTGGCAGGGCTCAACCCGCATGCGGGCGAGGGTGGCTTGTTTGGCAGAGAAGAACTCGACATCATCAGCCCGGCAATCCATGCAGCGCGCCAAGAGGGATGCGACGTCAGCGGTCCCTGGGCGCCCGATACGATTTTTATGCGCACACGCCTTAAGCCCGGCGTGGCGAGCGAATTCGATGTGGTGGTAGCTATGTACCACGATCAGGGGCTGATACCCGTCAAATACCTCGGTGTGGAAAAAGGCGTCAACGTCACCTTGGGTTTGCCGCTGGTACGCACCAGCCCGGACCATGGAACGGCGTTTGATATTGCGGGCTCCGGGGTCGCTGATGCGTCCAGCCTGCTGGAGGCCATCCGGGTCGCACGCACCCTGACGGGCGGGTAGGAGAGACAAAAAACCCCGCTGTAGCAAAACAGCGGGCCTGGCACTCGGAACGACGTGGCTTACTTCTTCAGGCTGTCGCGAATTTCGCGCAACAAAACGACATCTTCCGGTGTGACAACCGGTGCCGCTGGAGCCGCGGGGGCCTCTTTCTTCAAACGGTTCATCTGTTTGATCATCAAGAAGATGATGAACGCCAGAATGGCAAAGTTGACCGCAACCGTAATGAAGTTACCGTAGGCAAACACCGGAACGCCTGCTTTTTTCAGATCAGCGAGCGTTGTACCCGTGCCCGCCGGGACTTGGCCCAGAACAACGAATAAATTTGAAAAATCGAGCTTGCCAAAGATCATGCCAACCACTGGCATGATCAAGTCGGCAACGACCGAGTCAACAATCTTGCCAAAAGCGCCACCAATGATCACACCTACCGCAAGGTCCATCACATTGCCTTTAACCGCGAATTCCTTAAATTCCTGCATCATTCCCACGGTTACATCCTTCCGTAAGTTAAAACGTACCGAGTATCTCTGACAATGCCTGCCGGTAAAGCGCACGATGTAGGGCGTTGAGGTATTAATCCACGCTTTGCCCGTCGGCTACAATCCTAGCTTCCCCTAGTAGTGATGTTCATTGAGGATTCTCATGAGTGAAACCCTTGTCGACACCCAGAAGTTCGACTCCAGCAAGCGAACCTGGTTGATCGCGTCCACCTGCGCCGGCGCGGTTGGCGTTGGCGCTGTGGCGGTGCCTTTTGTCAGTACATTTCAACCGTCGGAGCGAGCCAAAGCGGCTGGCGCAGCCGTAGAAGTGGACATCGCCGGCTTGAAGCCAGGCGAAAAACTCACTGTGGAGTGGCGCGGCAAGCCCGTGTGGATCGTCCGCCGCACCCCGGAGCAGTTGACGGCGCTCACCAAAGTGACCAACCAGCTGGCTGATCCAGAGTCCAAACGCAAGCCTGACGAGTTCACCCCCGTCTATGCGCGAAACGAAGGTCGCTCAATCAAGCCAGAGTTCTTCATTGCCGTCGGTATTTGCACCCACCTGGGTTGCTCCCCTTCAGACAAGTTTCAGCCAGGCCCCCAGGCATCTTTGCCTGACGACTGGCAGGGCGGTTTTTTGTGTCCATGTCATGGCTCCACTTTTGACATGGCTGGACGGGTTTACAAGAATAAGCCCGCGCCTGACAACCTCGAGGTGCCGCCGCACATGTACCTGTCCGACAGCAAGCTGCTGATCGGTGAAGACAAGAAAGCCTGAGGAAAATAGACATGGCTGATTTCAAGGAAGTTTCCCCCAACGCGTCGGCAGGTGCCAAGCTCACCAATTGGTTTGAGAACCGTGTGCCCACGGCGTTTGACGCTTACCGCGTTCACATGTCAGAGTATTACGCACCCAAGAACTTCAATTTTTTCTACGTCTTTGGCGCTCTGGCCATGTTGGTTCTGGTCATTCAGATCGTGACCGGTATTTTTCTGGTGATGCATTACAAGCCTGACGCCGCCTTGGCGTTCGCTTCGGTTGAATACATCATGCGGGATGTGCCGTGGGGCTGGTTGATTCGCTATATGCACTCCACTGGGGCATCAATGTTCTTTGTGGTTATCTACCTCCACATGTACCGTGGCTTGATTTACGGTAGTTATCGTAAGCCGCGTGAATTGGTGTGGCTCTTCGGTTGCGCCATTTTCCTGTGTCTGATGGCTGAAGCGTTCATGGGCTACTTGCTGCCTTGGGGCCAGATGAGCTACTGGGGCGCGCAGGTTATCGTGAATCTGTTTGCTGCCGTACCATTCGTTGGTCCAGATCTGGCTTTGCTGATCCGCGGTGATTATGTGGTCGGCGACGCAACGTTGAACCGCTTCTTCAGCTTCCACGTGATCGCTGTGCCACTGGTATTGTTGGGCCTGGTGGTCGCCCACCTGATGGCCTTGCATGATGTGGGTTCCAATAACCCGGATGGAATCGAGATCAAGGCCACGAAGGGGCCTGACGGAGTCCCTCTGGATGGAATTCCGTTCCATCCCTATTACTCAGTACACGATGTTTTTGCCGTCAGTATGTTTTTGATGGTGTTCTCCGCCATCATCTTCTTCGCACCCGAGTTCGGCGGCTATTTCCTGGAATATAACAATTTCATTCCTGCTGATCCGCTGCAGACACCGTTGCACATTGCACCGGTCTGGTATTTCACGCCGTACTACTCCATGTTGCGTGCCATTACCAACGAAATGGTGTATGTCCTTATTGCGTGCGTGCTGGGTGGGGCCCTGCTGAGCGTTGTCAAGTTCAAGATGCCCGCCATCTTCAAAGGCGTGATTTTGGTTGGTGCTGCGGTTGTAGTGGCGATGATGCTTTCGATTGACGCAAAATTCTGGGGTGTGGTCGCCATGGGCGGCGCCGTCGTTATTTTGTTCTTCCTGCCCTGGCTGGACAACTGTGCGGTCAAGTCGATTCGTTACAGGCCAGACTGGCACAAATACATGTACGGTGTGTTTGTGATTAATTTCGTTATTTTGGCTTATTTGGGCACGCAGCCACCTTCGGCTATTGGCGAGCGGGTGTCGCAGGTCGGCACGCTGTTCTATTTTGGGTTTTTCCTCCTGATGCCTTGGTGGAGCCGTTTGGGTGACACCAAGCCGGTGCCGACCCGTGTCAATTTCGTTGCCCATTGAGAGTCGGAGATAACACATATGAAAAAAATACTGTTGACTCTGATTGCGGCCTTGGGCTTTGTGGTGAGCGCCCAAGCCAATACCGGTGGCATCGCCTGGGACAAGGCGCCAAACAAAACCAATGATTTGGCCGCCCTTCAAAATGGCGCGAAGTTGTTCGTCAATTACTGCTTGAATTGCCATTCTGCAGCGTTCATGCGTTTTAATCGCCTGAAAGATATCGGGCTTTCCGAGCAGCAAATTAAAGACAATCTGCTGTTCACGACGGAAAAAGTTGGCGAAACCATGAGGTCGGCGATCGATCCACGCCAAGCCAAGGCTTGGTTTGGTGCCAATCCGCCCGATTTGACTGTCATTGCACGCTCGCGCTCGGCGGCTGGACAGGGCACTGGCGCCGATTACTTGTACACCTACTTGCGGACGTTCTACCCGGACGATACCAAGGCGACCGGTTGGAATAACTTGGCATTTCCCAATGTGAGCATGCCCCACGTCTTGTGGGAATTGCAGGGAAAGCGGGCACCTGTGTACGAAACCATATCCGAGCACGGCCATGAGGTGAACATTTTCAAGGGCTGGGAGCAGCTAACCCCTGGAACCATGACGTCCGCTCAGTACGACTTGGCGATGGGTGACTTGGTGAGCTATATGCAATGGATGGCGGAACCAGCGCAAAATAACCGGATCCGGGTGGGTTTTGGGGTCATGCTCTTCTTGCTGGTGATGACACTCTTTGCGTGGCGTCTCAATGCGGCGTACTGGAAAGACATCAAGTAATACGGTTCTTGTGCAATCAAGCAGCTTGCCTTGCGGTGGGCCGCTTGATGGCTTCGGAGTGGGTTCGCTTTGAGCAACCCACTCTTTTTAATTTTTAGGAGTGTTTCGCCATGATGGTTCTGTATTCAGGAACAACCTGCCCTTATTCCCACCGCTGCAGGTTCGTTTTGTTCGAAAAAGGAATGGATTTCGAGATCCGCGATGTGGACTTGTACAACAAGCCCGAGGACATCAACGTCATGAATCCTTACGGGCAGGTTCCCATTTTGGTGGAACGTGACCTGATTCTTTATGAGTCGAACATCATCAATGAGTACATTGATGAGCGTTTCCCGCATCCCCAACTGATGCCTGGTGACCCTGTGGACCGTGCGCGTGTGCGACTGTTCTTGCTCAACTTTGAAAAAGAACTTTTTGTGCACGTTTCAACTCTGGAAGCACGGACTTCCAAGGGCAATGAGAAGGCACTTGAGAAAGCACGTGCCCATATTCGTGATCGTTTGACCCAGTTGGCCCCGGTATTTTTGAAAAACAAATACATGCTGGGTGACAATTTTTCCATGCTGGATGTTGCTATTGCACCGCTGCTCTGGCGTCTTGATTTTTATGGCATTGATCTCAGCAAGAACGCTGCGCCGTTGTTGAAATATGCCGAGCGGATTTTCTCGCGTCCTGCATATATCGAAGCATTGACGCCGTCAGAAAAAGTGATGCGCAAGTAATTTTTTGTCCTCTGCCATGATTGATGCAAGAGACTCCAGCTCAACACGCCCGTACCTGATCCGGGCGTTGTACGAATGGTGCACGGACAACGGATTTACTCCGTTTATTGCTGTGCTCGTCGATGACTCGGTGCGCGTCCCCAACGAGTTCGTTAAAGACGGTGAAATCGTGTTGAACGTCAGTTTTGATGCGACGAGCTCCCTTAATCTGGGCAATGAATTCATCGAGTTCAAAGGCCGGTTTGGGGGTGTTGCGCGGGACATTCTGGTGCCCGTAGAACGGGTGCTGGCTATCTACGCCCGTGAAAATGGTCAGGGCATGGCATTCCCGATGTTGGCGTCCGATGTTGGCGAGACCCGCGGCGCGCATCCAGCGGAGCCCAAGGCGACCACTTTAGCCAGTGTTGTCAGTCCGCCTGATGAGAGTGGGACAGGCGCACCGCGTCCGTCCGGCGCGGGAAAACCATCATTAACGCGTATCAAATAATTGGATTTTCTTTTAACGGCGCCCTTGAGGCGCAAACGGTGATGTAGAATTTAAGACGTGCCGATTTAGCTCAGTTGGTAGAGCAACCGCCTTGTAAGCGGTAGGTCATCAGTTCGAATCCGATAATCGGCACCATTTCTTTCGCACCGCTGCATCTTTCAAGTAGAAGGGTGCGATGTTTGAACCTTAAGCCGAATCGCGCTGACATCCCATCCTTTGGCTCGCAGATGTGATTCCAGGGACGGCAAAAGCTGGCGGACCTTGGCGGCAACAGAGTTGTTGTCCAGTATCAGACACCAGACTGTTCCTTCAATGGGCCCCGCTCTGACGGCAGACCGCAGTGATGTGGGAATTAGCGTTTCAATGGCTTTTAGTCGTGCAAATGACTCCGTTGCAAGGTCTGCCAGACGGGATAGAGTGGGCGAGTCCTGCGTGGCCTGCAGCAGTGTTATGGGGTGATTTCGACGGTTCATGACCTGATATGTGCTTGGAGGATTCTCAGTGCAATTGATTATCACGGATACGTGGCTCGCCAAAAGTCGCGCCTTTCATTTGAGTGGTACCAAACTCATACTTGCCCTTATTGGACTTTCGTTTGGTTTGATGCTGTTATCTGCGGGCCTGTACCACTGGGTATTTGTCAAAGGCGCCCGTGAGGGGTGGCCAGTGGTTGGGTCGCTAGTCAAGCTGGTGGCGAAGGATGAGTTTGCCCAGCGCGACCGTTTCATGCGTGAAAACATTGCAGTCATGGCAAAAAGCGTCGGTGAAATGCAGGCGAAAATGCTGCAACTGGAGTCGCTTGGTGAGCGGGTTTCCGGTTTGGCAGGGGTTAACCCGGCGGATATAAAGATTAGGCCTGGACAAGGTGGAATGCTGGTGTCCGGTCGGGATCTCTCGATGGAAGAATTACAGATCACTTTGCAGCAGCTTGATCAGTTGGCAGGTCAGCGCACAGACCTGATGGCGGTGATGGAAAGTCGCTTGTTTGAGCAAAAAATCCGGAACATGATGGCTCCGACACAGACGCCGGTTGTCAATGCCAACTTGGGCTCTGTGTTCGGATGGCGTATCGATCCGATCACCGGCAGATCGGCTTTGCACACGGGACTCGACTTTCCCGCGATGTCAGGTACCGCCATTGTCGCCGCTGCTGGCGGCGTGGTCGTTACACAGGAATTTCACCCCGAGTACGGAAACATGGTCGAAGTGGATCACGGCAATGACTTGATCACCCGATATGGACATGCATCTCGTGTCTATGTAAAGAAGGGCGACTTGATCAAACGCGGGCAACGAATCGCGGAAGTGGGCAACACAGGGCGGTCCACCGGATCGCATCTCCATTTTGAAGTGCTGGTGCAGGGCGTTCCCCAAGATCCGCAAAAGTTTCTCAACGCTGGCAGAAACCTCTCATCGGGTCAGGTGGCGCAAAGCAACTCGCCATCGTCGGCACCAGTAGCATCCCAGAAAACTGCATCCGGTCTCTTGTCGGCCGGGCAACGCTAAAATCACCACTTTGGCTTTTCTGGTGTCGGCCCGCCCCTTGACTGGGGCTGGTATTCACAGGAATGGCCCCATCTTATCCAGACTAGAAAAAAGGACTGCGCTGTTCTGTGAGCCCGTGTGGGGCCCAGGCCAGTCTTGCATTCATGGCCATCAACATACTCACCAAAATTTTCGGCAGTCGCAACGATCGCTTGCTCAAACAGTATCGAGTCGGGGTTGCGCGCATCAATGCGCTGGAGGCTCAATTCGAGGAGCTGACCGACGACGGGCTGCGCGCCAAAACTCAGGAATTCAAAGAACGTTTGGTCAAGGGTGAATCGCTTGATGACATCCTGCCCGAGGCCTTCGCCGTTGTGCGGGAGGGATCGAAACGGATAATGAAGATGCGTCATTTTGACGTCCAGTTGTTGGGCGGCATGTCACTTCATAACGGGAAAATTTCCGAAATGGGAACGGGTGAAGGTAAAACCCTGACCGCTACTTTGCCTGTTTATCTAAATGCTTTGACCGGTAAAGGTGTGCACGTGGTGACGGTGAATGATTACCTTGCCAGCCGTGATGCACGCTGGATGGGGCGTCTTTACAACTTTCTGGGTTTGACGGTGGGCATTAACTTGCCGCAAATGCCCCGAGAGGAGAAACAGGCAGCCTACAGTGCGGATATTACGTACGGAACCAACAACGAGTATGGTTTCGACTACTTGCGTGACAACATGGTCTATGAAGTGGCAGACCGCGTTCAGCGCGGGCTGAACTACGCCATCGTGGACGAGGTTGATTCCATTCTGATTGATGAAGCGCGTACGCCACTCATCATCAGCGGCCAGGCCGAGGACCACACAGAAATGTACCTTGCCATCAACAAGGCGATTCCCGGACTGGAGCTACAGGAGGGTGAGGCCGATCCCCGCACAGGCGAGGGCGTAACCAAGCCTGGTGACTTCACTCTGGATGAGAAGACCCACCAGGTTTTCCTGACCGAGCAAGGTCACGAGAGCGCAGAACGCATTTTTGCGGAAATGGGATTAATCCCTGCCGGCTCATCTTTGTATGACCCCTCTAATATCACATTGATGCATCACCTGTATGCAGCACTACGGGCGAACCACCTGTATCACCGGGACCAGCACTATGTGGTGCAGCAGGGAGAAATCATTATCGTCGACGAGTTTACTGGGCGCCTGATGACGGGGCGCCGCTGGAGCGACGGATTGCACCAGGCAGTAGAGGCCAAGGAAGGTGTTGCCATTCAGGCGGAAAACCAGACGCTTGCATCCATTACCTTCCAGAACTACTTCCGTCTGTACGGCAAGTTGGCGGGCATGACCGGTACAGCAGACACCGAAGCCTACGAGTTTCAGGAAATCTATGGTCTGGAGACCATTGTTATGCCTCCCAACCGCGTCAGCCGCCGGGAAGACCAACTCGACCGCATTTATAAAACCACGCGCGAGAAGTACGAGGCTGCAATCCAGGACATCCGGGAATGCTATGAGCGCGGTCAACCGGTGTTGGTCGGGACCACGTCGATCGAGAATTCAGAAATTATTTCTCAGTTGCTCGACAAGGAAAAGCTGCCCCATCAAGTGCTCAATGCCAAGCAGCATGCGCGTGAGGCGGAAATCGTGGCTCAGGCAGGCAGATCCAAAATGATCACCATTGCTACCAACATGGCAGGTCGCGGCACCGACATCGTGTTGGGCGGTAGCCTAGAGAAAGCGATCGAAGCAGTGGAGACCGACGACACGCTGGATGAGGCGGCTCAGCAGCAGCAAATTGTGGATTTACGCACTCAGTGGTCCGTCGAGCATGAAAAGGTGAAGGCGCTCGGCGGCTTGCGGATCATTGCAACCGAGCGGCACGAGTCACGCCGTATCGATAACCAGTTACGCGGCAGGTCGGGCCGCCAGGGCGATCCCGGGTCTTCGCGCTTCTACCTGAGCCTGGATGATGCACTGATGCGCATTTTTGCGGGTGACCGGGTCAAAGCCATCATGGATCGGCTGAAAATGCCCGATGGCGAAGCGATTGAAGCGGGCATCGTGACGCGCAGCATTGAAAGCGCGCAGCGCAAGGTGGAAGCCCGCAACTTTGACATGCGTAAGCAGCTGCTGGAATACGACGACGTGTCCAACGATCAGCGCAAGGTGATCTACCAGCAGCGCAATGCTATTTTGGATGCCCAGGACTTGAGTGCTCAAATTGCTTCGCTGCGCGAGGGCTGCTTTCATGACCTGGTGCATCAGTACGTTCCAGGCGAATCGGTCGAGGAGCAGTGGGACGTACAGGGACTGCAAAAAGTGCTCGCGGATGAGTGGCAGATGGATCTGGACCTGCAGAAGCAGGTCCAGGAGGCCGCGGCCATTACGGATGGGGATTTGCTGGTCACGGTGACTGACGCGGCTCATGCGCAATTCAAGTCCAAAGTCGAACATGTTGGAACGGATAATTTCACCCAGTTTGAACGGATGGTCCTACTCCAAAGCATTGACAGCCATTGGCGCGACCATTTAAGTTCACTGGACTATTTGCGACAAGGCATCCACCTGCGAGGCTATGCCCAAAAGCAGCCCAAGCAGGAATACAAGCGCGAGGCCTTTGAGCTGTTTGGGCAGTTGCTGGACTCGGTGAAGAACGATGTGACCAAAGTGTTGATGACGGTAAAAATCCAGTCCAATGAGCAGCTTGAACAAGCGGCTGACGCCATGGAAAGTCGAGGCGAAAGCATTGCCAATGTGACTTACAGCGCGCCGACAGAGACGGGCGAGGTGGAAACTACCGTAGACCTGGAAACCGTGCGCGACGCCGCGCTGGCCGCTGCGGATCAGATACCCCGGGTGGGACGCAATGACCCTTGTCCCTGCGGCAGTGGAAAAAAATACAAGCAATGCCACGGAAAACTGGCCTGAAAGACAACGATGCCCGTCAATTTGCCCGCTCCGGATCCTGACACCTTGTTTCCTATTGCCGGTGTACGCATTGGCGTCACTGAAGCGGGTGTGCGCAAAGTGGGTCGCAAGGACCTGACCGTGGTATTGCTGGACGAAGGCGCTTCAGTGGCGGGCGTGTTTACCACCAATCGGTTTTGTGCAGCACCCGTCCAGATTTGCCGTCAGCATCTGGCGAGCGGGCAAGGTATCCGGGCCATGCTCATCAATACGGGCAATGCCAATGCCGGCACCGGTGCCGATGGTTTAGTGCGAGCCCGCAGCACCTGTTCTGCGCTTGCGCAGCAGTTAAGTATCTCGATTGAGCAGATTCTGCCGTTTTCGACAGGCGTCATCATGGAGCCGCTGCCCCATGATCGAATCGAGGCAGGCCTGGCTTCTGCCATAGCAGACGCCAAGCCCGGAAACTGGCTGCGTGCTGCCGAAGGCATCATGACTACCGATACGGTGCCCAAGGCCTTTGGCGCCCAGGTCACCATCGGAGGCCGGTCTGTGTCCATCACCGGCATCAGCAAAGGCGCGGGCATGATCCGCCCCAACATGGCTACGATGCTGGGCTTCATTGCCACGGATGCCTGTGTGAGTCAGTCGGTGATGCAGGCACTGGCCCTGGAGCTGGCGGAGGGGTCTTTCAACCGTGTCACCGTGGATGGCGACACTTCTACCAACGACTCGTTGGTGATCATCGCGTCCAACAAGGCGGGTAACGCTGTCGTTGACTCGTTGACGAGTCCTGACGGGGTGGCCCTGAAAATGGCCATGCTAGGCGTGGCCCGGAATCTGGCCCAAGCCATTGTCCGGGATGGCGAGGGCGCGACCAAGTTCATCGCCATTCAGGTGGAGGGCGGCCGTGACGCGGGTGAGTGCCGTAAGGTCGCCTACGCCATTGCGCATTCCCCGCTGGTCAAAACTGCATTTTTTGCCAGCGACCCTAACTTGGGACGCATCTTGGCGGCCGTAGGCTACGCCGGTATCGACGATCTGGACCAGAGTGGCATTGAGCTCTTTTTGGACGCTGTGCATGTGGCCACGCAGGGCGGTCGCAATCCGGCGTACCGGGAAGAGGACGGACAACGGGTCATGAAACAAAACGAAATTACCGTGCGGGTCGTGCTGGGGCGTGGCACGGCCGTCGACACCGTGTGGACTTGTGACCTGAGTCACGACTATGTGACGATTAATGCCGACTACCGTTCTTGATGACGTATGAATGATCCTTTGATCGCGTTTCTGGCGCGAGCCGAAAAGCTGATGGAGCGCATTGAGTCCGCGCTACCTCACGCGCTTGAGCAACCAGACTGGGATGCATCGATTGCCTTTCGCTACCGCCGTCGTTCCTCGGGGCAGGGTGCCATTGCAGCGGTGCGCCATATTGGCGCCATCAGTCTCGATGATCTGAAGGAAATTGATGTCCAAAAGGACAGGATACAGCGCAATACCGAGCAGTTTGTCCGTGGCTTGCCAGCCAATAACGTACTGCTGACGGGATCGCGAGGCACCGGAAAGTCTTCACTGATTCGGGCATGCCTGCACACCTACGCTGGACAAGGCCTTCGCTTGATCGAGGTTGATAAATCCGAGCTGGTCGATTTGCCCGATATCGTTGATCTGGTCGCCCTGCGGCCGGAAAAATTCATTGTCTTTTGTGATGATCTGAGCTTTGACGAAGGCGAGCCGGGTTACAAGGCTTTGAAATCGGTGCTGGATGGTTCCGTGGCGGCCGCAACCGCCAATGTGCTGGTGTACGCCACCAGCAATCGCCGCCATCTCTTGCCTGAATACATGGCCGAAAACCTGAGCTACACCCACACCGCAGATGGTGAAGTCCATCCCGGTGAGGTGGTCGAAGAGAAAATCTCCCTGTCCGAGCGTTTTGGCTTGTGGGTGAGCTTTTATCCGTTCAATCAGGATGAGTATTTGCAGATTGTCACCCAGTGGCTTTCAGCTTTTGGCGTCGATGCTGCGCAGGTTGCAGCCGCCCGCCCTGAGGCGCTGGTCTGGGCGTTGGAGCGTGGATCGCGCAGTGGACGCGTAGCCTGGCAATTTGCCCGGGATTTCACAGGGCGTCAGTCCAGCGCGCAATGACCGGCCGTTTGCTGGTTGCCGACCCGGAATCGGACCGCCAGGGCGGTTCGGACAGGGCTGTGGTGGACGTAGCCGTCGGCGTACTGATGCGTGAGGACAAGAGTTTTTTATTGACATCACGTCCTGCTGGCAAAGCCTACGCAGGTTACTGGGAGTTTCCAGGGGGTAAGCTGGAGGCCGGTGAGACGGTTGAGCAGGCGTTGCGACGGGAGTTGCAGGAAGAGCTCGGTATTGAAATTGGTGAGGTCTTACCCTGGAAAGTCGAAATGGTGGACTATCCGCACGCACTGGTGAGGCTTCATTTCTGCAAGGTGTTCAAATGGTCTGGTGCGTTGCAGATGCGCGAGGCACAGACTTTCGCGTGGGCGCAATTGCCGGTGCACGTGAGTCCTGTTTTGCCTGGAACCGTCCCGGTTCTGCAATGGTTCAAAGAAGAGCAGCAGTACCCGGGTGCTACACATTTCATAGCTGGTAACGCATAGTCCGCGGGGGCTAGGGCGTTTTTTGGCTTGTAGTTTCTTGGTGAGCAAACTACTGCAGTCTGGTGCGATCCAAGTCCATCTCGTCCGGCTCGGGCAGTGCCTGGACACGGAAGTTTTCGCTCGCCCAAGCCCCAAAATCCATGTTCTTGCACCGTTCGCTACAAAACGGTCGGGCCGCATTGGAGGGTGCGTAAACGCTGTCACCACCACAAGTCGGGCAGCGCACGATGCGTTCGAGCGTTCCTTGTTTAGCGCGGTTCATTACGGTCTCTTGGTCTCAGGAGCACAGTGTCAACTCGAATGCGCCGTCTTCACTGCTGGTGTGCAGACGGTCGTCTTCTCCGTGGCGCATGAGACGAATGGAAACCATCAAGCGGTTGCCACTGATTTCCGGGATCAGGTTGTATTCAGGACTTAACGTGAGCCGCAGCAGTTGAAAAGTCCGGCCTTGCGGCAAATTCTGCTGGAATTGTCCGCCGACTGCGATCACTTTCTGAGGGGACCCAGAGTCTCGCAACAGTTTTAGAAGCAGCTGAATGGATTCCGCCAGGGGGCCGAGTGTGGAAGCCCAACGCTGCAAATCGCTTTGACGGGACGCGCTGTCGCGGTGCTGCCAGGCGAAATACGCGGGTAGATCAAATTCGCAGGTTCCACCGGGAATGCCCACCCGGCTGCGTATGCTCATGAGCCAGTCGTTTTCGGTGAGCGATTGACCTGCTTTTCCGGGCTGCGCGTTTAAGTCGCTGAAGCAACGCTCCAACTGATCGATGACTTTGTCGAGCACCCCTTCGGCAATCGCGGGGTTGCCTCGGTAGGCGTTCAAAATCTGTTTTTGCTTATCCAGATCTTTCATGACGTCGGACTTCAAGTCAGCCCGCGCGCCGACGTCCATGACTTCGAACATCGTGGTGATCGCGAAGTGGTGGTCTACCGCGTCTGTGCGAGACATCAATTCCGACAAGCGGAGAAACAGATGTTCCAGTCGCAAATAGGTGCGAATTCGCTCGTTGAAGGGGTATTCGTAAAGGATCACGCTGATTTTTCCGGTGGCCGAATCATAGCCCGAACTGAGTGCCGATTTCATGGACTTGCAGTGCCAGCGCGTTCATGTCAACGCCATCGTTGAATATCACCATGTCGGCGGCATCCAGTCGCTCGGTGCGGGATGCCTGGGCTGCAAGAATTTTCGTTACGCTCCCCGTGTCCAGGCGGTTGCGAGCGGTTACCCGTTCAATTTGTGTGCGCTCGGAGCAGTCAATTACCAGTATGCGCTGCAGTGTTGAGCGCCAGTGTCTGGACTCGACCAGCAGCGGAATATCGAACACGATGCACGTTGCGCCCCGGGCCTGCGCATGCTCGGCCTGCCGGGCAATTTCTTGTCCTACCAAGGGGTGTACGATGCTTTCCAAACGAACTTTGGCGGTGGGGTCTGAATAGATCAACGTCCGCATTTGCTCCCGATCCAGCGAACCATCTGCAGCCAGCATGCTCGTACCAAAGGCAATCTTGAGCATGGCAATGGCAGAACCTCCGGGTGCGGTTGCGGCTCTTGAAATGGCATCTGCATCTACGACCGTGGCACCCATCTCGGCCAGCATGCCTGCGACCGTGGTCTTTCCGCTACCGATTCCTCCCGTCAACCCCAATCGATAGGCGGACGTCGCCACGATCAAAGACCAACGACCTGACGGAGTGCTGTGGGTCCGAAAACCAGGGCTGTCAGCCCGGCCCCGGCAAGAAAAGGTCCGAAGGGCACGTAGCCTCCTTCTCGCAAACCCGTGCTGAACTTCATTGCGATACCCACAATGGCGCCAATGACGGATGCCAAAAGAATCATGGGAATCAATGCCTGCCAGCCGAACCAGGCACCAAGTGCTGCGAACAACTTGAAGTCTCCGTAGCCCATACCCTCTTTGCCCGTGACCAACTTGAACGCCCAGTAGACCGCCCACAACGAAAGGTACCCTGCGACTGCACCCCAGAGGGACGAATGCAGCCCAACGGGCGTCCACTGCAAGGCAGCAGCCACCAGGCCTAGCCACAGCAGGGGCAGGGTCAGGTCATCAGGTAACAATGTGGTGTCCCAGTCAATAAGCGCCAACGACAGAAGAATGGCCGAAAACGCGCACCAGACACCCCCCGTTGCGGTGGCGCCCCATTGCCAGACACTGAAGAAAAACAAGACGCCCGTAGCGATTTCTACCAGCGGATAGCGAATGCTGATGGGCGCTTTGCATGAGGAGCAGCGACCGCGCAGCAGGATGTAGCTGAGGACCGGGACATTCTCGTACCAACGAATCTGGTGCCCGCAATGGGGACATCCAGAACGCGGCACCATCAGGTTGAAGGGCTCCGTGAGATCGGCCGGCTTGCCCGACATTTCTGCACACTCCGCCGCCCACTGCTTCTCCAGCATCTTGGGCAAACGGTAAATAACGACATTGAGAAAGCTCCCAATCAACAATCCCAATATTCCGGCGGCTGATGCTTCAAGCCATTGCAGACTCATCAGCATCAAACCACCTGACCCAACTTGAAAATCGGCAGGTACATGGCAACCACAATGCCACCAATCACGGTACCCAGAATCACGATGATGATGGGCTCCATCAGGCTGGAAATGCCGGCAACCATATCATCCACTTCGGCTTCAAAAAAGTCGGCGGCTTTACCCAGCATGTGGTCAATGGAGCCCGATTCTTCGCCGATGGCGCACATTTGCAGGACCATCGAAGGAAACAAATTGGCATTCGTCATTGCAGCGGTGAGGGCGGTGCCGGTGGACACTTCCTGTTGGATCTTGAGTGTCGCGTCTTCGTACACGCTATTGCCGGCAGCCCCACCCACCGAGTCCAGTGCTTCAACCAAAGGAACGCCCGCGGCAAACATGGTTGACAAGGTTCGCGTCCAGCGCGCAATACATGACTTCTCTACCAGCACACCAAAAATGGGAAGCTTCAGCATGATGCGGTCCATGACGGCCTGCATCTTCTTGTTGCGCTGCCATGCCTGCATGAAGAAATAGACACCGCCCCCGATGCCTCCAAAAATCAGGTACCAGTATTTGATGAAGAACTCACTCATGGCAATCACGACCAGCGTAGGCATGGGCAGTTCGCCACCAAACGACGTGAAAACCTCCTTGAAGGAGGGAATCACAAAGATCATGATCACCGCCACCACCACAAATGCCACGATGAGCACAGTAATGGGGTACATCAGGGCTGACTTGATTTTGGACTTGATGGCCTCAGTCTTTTCCATGTAGACCGCCAACCGGTCCAGCAGTTGATCCAGAATACCGGCAGATTCACCTGCCTCGACCAGATTGCAGTAGAGGTTGTCGAAATACAGTGGGAATTTCCGGAAGGCAACGCTCAAGGAGGTGCCTGTTTCCACATCGGTACGAATGTCATTAAGCAGTTTGGTGACCCGGGGATTGGGGTTGCCCCGCCCCACGATGTCAAATGCCTGAAGCAACGGCACGCCCGCTTTCATCATGGTTGCGAGTTGCCGCGTGAAGATGGCCATATCCTTTGGCTTGATGGATTTGCCTGCGCTCATTCGGCGTTTCTTGATTTTCGTGGGGATGACCCCTTGCCTGCGCAGTGATGCCTTGACCTGGTTTTCTCCCGCCGCACGAATTTCCCCGCGCACTTGCCTGCCGTTGCGGTCCTTGCCTTCCCATTCAAAAACAACGTCTTTGTTGCTGGTGGTCTTTGTAGTAGCCATTAAATTTCCCGGGTTACTCTTTATTCATTGGTGACGGCGAGAACTTCTTCCAGCGAAGTCATTCCCAGTTTGACTTTATTCAATCCGGATTGCCGCAAGGAGCGCACACCTTCCCGCTCGGATTGTTCCGCAATCTCCAACGCGCTTCCGTCTCGCAAAATGATTCGCTGGATTTCATCGGTAACAGGCATGACCTGGTAGATACCGACGCGACCCTTGTAACCGTTGTTGCACATGGAACAACCGACGGGCCGGTAGGCTTTCCAGCTTCCGTCCAGATCCGGTTCGCGAAATCCTGCGTCGATCAGCGCATCACGGGGAATTTCCACGGGTGTCTTGCAGTTGGGGCACAGGCGACGGGCCAGCCGCTGGGCCGTGATGAGTATGACGCTGGACGCGATGTTGAAAGGCGCAATTCCCATGTTACGCATGCGCGTCAATGTAGCCGGCGCATCATTGGTGTGTAACGTGGAGAGAACCAGATGCCCAGTCTGGGCCGCCTTGATGGAAATGTCAGCCGTTTCCAGATCGCGTATTTCGCCCACCATGATGATGTCTGGGTCCTGGCGCAGAAATGACTTCAACGCCGCGGCGAAGGTGAGCCCCGCCTTCTCGTTGACGTTGACCTGGTTGACCCCCGGCAAGTTGATTTCAGATGGATCTTCTGCGGTAGCAATGTTTACACCCGGCTGATTCAGCAGATTCAGACAGGTATAGAGAGAGACGGTCTTCCCGGACCCCGTGGGACCGGTTACCAGAATCATCCCGTAGGGGCGGCCAATGGCCTTCAGTAACCGCTCTTTTTCTTCTGGTTCATAGCCCAGAGCGTCAATCCCCAGTCGCGCGCTACTAGGGTCCAAAATCCGGATAACGATCTTTTCACCAAAGAGTGTGGGCAGGGTACTGACCCGAAAATCGATTACCCGGTCTGGCCCTACTTTCAGTTTCATCCGCCCGTCTTGCGGTACGCGCTTCTCGGAGATATCCATGCGGGAAATAACCTTGATTCGCGAGGCCAATTTGTCTTTGATGGCAATTGGCGGAGATGCAATTTCGCGCAACTGTCCGTCGATGCGGAATCGAACGCGGTAAGTGTGCTCGTAGGGCTCAAAATGCAAATCTGACGCCCGCATGCTGAACGCATCCATCAGCATTTTGTGCAAAAACCTGACAACCGGCGCATCTTCAACTTCTGCAACGTTGGCTTGCGCGTTGTCGGTGATTGCCTCAGCAGAGCTTTCATCAAACTCGAAATCACTTCCGATGATGTCTTCCATGGCCTCGGAAGCGGTGGTTCCAGAGGCCTCCACCAGCTTTGAAAGCTTGTCGTACTCGGCGATAACCCAGTCGACTCCCATCTGGGTTGAAAACTTGATCTTTTCCGCAGCGGCCTGATCGGACGGATCTGCGGTAGCTACCATCAGTCGATTGCTTCGCTTGCTGAGTACCACCACTCGGTAGTCCGCACAAATCTTCCCGTCCAGTAAACCCTTGGGTAAGCGTTGCGGGTCGATTGCGTCCAGGTCTAGCAGCGGCGCCGCATACGCGGCAGACAAGGTGTGCGCCAAATCTGATGCAGAAACTGCGCCTGACCCCACCAGTTCTGCGATAAAGCTGTTTTTGCTGGAAAGGGCTTTGCGGTAAATCTCTTCAGCAGATTTTTGTCCCAACTTGCCGGCAGTGACAAGAGCCCTTCCGAGACCAGGAAGAGCGATGGAGGGGGAGTCACGTTGAATGGGTTCGACAGCGGCCATAGCCCGGGATGAATTTACGTTGTGGTTTGAATCAATCCATCATCGCCGATTGCACAAGCAATGTAAATTGTAAAGAGGGTATGCCGGGGTCGGGGGACGCAGATTGACAACACATGGTTGTCTGGTCGGGGTGTGAGGATTCGAACCTCCGGCCTCTACGTCCGGAACGTAGCGCTCTACCAGGCTAAGCTACACCCCGGCAGAGGCACTGACTTTCAAGAAAAGTCAATACTTTCTCTCCAGCAGCTGTGTTGCCAATTGTATCAAGCAGTCGGCGTGCGGGCCTGTTGGAAGCTTCTTGGCTGCAGCGATGGCGCGCAAGGCTTCCTGTTGTGCGGCGGCCCTCGCAACATCCAGGCCGCCCGTTTTTCTGACAATGCGAATGACTTCGTCCAGCATGGATACTGCGCCGGTTTCGATGGCTTGCTGAATGGTTTCGCGCTCCGTCTGTGACCCGCGTTGCATGGCAGCGATAAGGGGCAAAGTCGCCTTGCCTTCCCGTAAATCATCACCCAGATTTTTCCCCATCACTGACGCATCGCCGGAGTAATCCAGCACGTCGTCGATGACTTGAAATGCGGTTCCCAGTGCCTGCCCGTAATCGGCGCATACGGCTTCCATGGCAGCGCTGGCGCCCGACAAAATGGCACCTACGCGAGCGCTGGCCTCAAATAGCTTGGCTGTCTTGGATTGGATGACCTGCAGGTATCCTTGCTCGTCCAGCCCGGCGTTGTGCATATTCATCAGTTGCATCACTTCGCCTTCGGCAATGATATTGGTCGCGTCAGCCAGCACTTGCATGATGCGCATGCTTTGACCGTCCACCATCATCTGGAATGCCCGAGAGTAAAGAAAGTCGCCAACCAGAACACTGGCCGGATTCCCGAATCTGGAGTTGGCAGTGGCGTTCCCGCGCCGCAGGGCGGAATCGTCCACCACGTCGTCGTGCAGCAAGGTGGCTGTATGGATGAATTCCACCACCGCGGCCATGTTAAAGCGTTGTACGCCTTCGAATCCAAGGGCGCCGCAACATAAAAGCAGGAGCGCAGGGCGCAGGCGTTTGCCACCGGCTGAAATGATGTACTGCGACACGCTACCAACCAGGGGTACGCCAGAGTCAAGCTTCCGCGCGATGACCTGGTCGACTTGGAGCATGTCCTGTTCGACAATGGAGAGCCCAGTCGATGAGCTGGGTGGATTGGCTTGCAAGGAGGTGGACCCGTTGGTTAGATGGGTGATTATAGAAAGCCCCTGATGCACTTTGGCGTGGTTTTGGTTGGCATTTGGAGTTATAGGGCGTGGATGTTATACTCTCGGGCTCTGCGAAAATTCGTTTGCAGATTCTCAAGTCGAAGAGGTCAATATGTACGCGGTCATAAAAACCGGCGGCAAGCAATATCGGGTTGCGGCTGGCGAAAAAATTAAAGTAGAACAGATTGCTGCGGATGTAGGCCAAGAGATTGTGATCGATCAGGTTCTGGCTGTCGGAAACGGCGCTGAATTGAAGGTCGGCACACCCTTGGTGTCCGGTGCAACGGTGACAGTCACCGTGCTGCAGCATGGCAAGCACGACAAAGTGCGCATTTTCAAAATGCGTCGTCGTAAGCATTATCAAAAACGTCAAGGGCATCGCCAGCAGTTCACTGAACTGCTCATCGGCGCCATTGCTGGATAAGGACACTAGGTCATGGCACAGAAAAAAGGCGGCGGCTCTACGCGAAACGGGCGCGATTCCAAGCCCAAGATGCTGGGTGTGAAGACATTCGGTGGCGAACTGGTTAAACCCGGCGCGATTATTTTGCGTCAGCGTGGTACCAAGTTCCACGCTGGAGTGAATGTCGGTATGGGTAAAGACCACACCTTGTTTGCACTGATTGATGGGCACGTTTCGTTTGCCCACAAGGGTGCCCTCAACAAGCATATGGTGAGCGTGACTGCAGCCTGATCTGCAGAAAGTTCACCAAAAAAACCCTGCGCTTGTGCGCGGGGTTTTTCATTTATAACTACGGTACACACCATGAAGTTCGTTGACGAAGCCTATATTGATATCTCTGCTGGAGATGGCGGGGCGGGCTGCGTCTCCTTTCGGCATGAGAAGTACAAAGAGTTTGGCGGCCCTAACGGGGGTGACGGTGGCCGTGGTGGCCATGTCTTCGCTGTTGCTGATTCCAATCTGAATACCCTGGTCGACTTCCGGTTTTCGCGTCGCCACGATGCCAAGCGCGGAGAGCATGGCATGGGTTCCGACATGTTTGGCGCTGCGGGCGACGACATCACGCTGAAAATGCCGGTGGGCACCATCATTACCGATGCCGAAACCGGCGAGGTGTTGTTTGAGTTGCTCAAGCCGGGTGAAGTCATCACCATCGCCAAGGGCGGAGATGGTGGCTTCGGTAACATGCGTTTCAAAAGCGCCATCAACCGCGCCCCACGCCAAAAAACACCGGGTTGGCCCGGTGAGAAAAAAGAACTGAAGCTGGAACTGAAGGTGCTGGCTGACGTCGGTCTGCTGGGTATGCCCAATGCCGGAAAGTCGACATTTATCACCGCCATATCCAATGCGCGGCCCCGTATTGCGGACTACCCCTTCACCACCTTGCACCCGAATCTGGGTGTAGTGCGCGTCGGACCGGAGCAGAGCTTTGTCGTCGCCGACTTGCCCGGCCTGATCGAGGGTGCGTCGGAGGGTGCCGGATTGGGGCACTTGTTTTTGCGCCATTTGCAGCGCACCCGCTTGCTGCTGCATATTGTCGACATGGCTCCTTTTGATGAAGGCATCGACACCGTTGCGCAGGCCAAGGCCATTGTGAATGAGCTGAAGAAGTACGACCAGGGCTTGTACAACAAACCGCGCTGGCTGGTGCTCAACAAGCTGGACATGGTCGACTCGGACAGTCGCGCAGCGCTGGTCAAAGACTTCGTGAAGCGCTTCAAGTTCAAAGGCCCGGTCTTTGAAATATCCGCATTGACGCGTGAAGGTTGCGAACCACTTGTGAAAGCAATTTACAAGCACGTGAAAGCCCAGCAGGTTGCGGAGCAACCGGTGGTGGAGATTGATCCCCGCTTTGTTGATCCCACTGACGCCTAGCCATTTGCTATTGAAAGAATAGCTGCTAACGCAATATCGGCGGGGGCTACGGGTCCATATGACAAATAATTCAGTTTCAACCGTTTTGCGGGACGCCCGGCGAATTGTCGTCAAAGTGGGCTCCAGCCTGGTGACCAATGATGGTCGAGGTCTGGATGAAGTCGCTATTGGGGAGTGGTGCCGTCAGATGGCCCACTTGATTCGCGATGGGCGTGAAGTCATCATGGTCTCTAGCGGTGCTATTGCCGAAGGCATGAAGCGACTGGGTTGGACCACTCGCCCCAAAGCGGTTCATGAACTCCAGGCGGCGGCGGCGGTCGGGCAAATGGGGCTGGCCCAGATGTATGAAACCAAGCTCAAACTCAACGATTTGGGTAGCGCGCAGGTTTTGCTTACCCACGCGGATCTGGCCGACCGGGAACGCTACCTCAATGCCCGCTCGACCCTGTTGACCTTGTTGAAACTGGGCGTCGTGCCCGTGATTAATGAGAATGACACGGTGGTCAATGATGAGATCAAGTTCGGTGACAATGACACGCTGGGCGCGCTGGTGGCCAACTTGGTTGAAGCCGATGCACTGGTTATCCTGACCGATCAAAAAGGCCTGTTTACAGCGGATCCCCGCAAAGACGTGCACGCGCAATTTGTCCATGAGGCCAATGCGGGCGATCCCAAACTGGAAGCCATGGCCGGTGGCGCGGGCTCCAGCCTTGGGCGTGGTGGCATGATCACCAAAATCCTTGCTGCCAAGCGCGCGGCAGGATCAGGCGCCTCCACCGTCATTGCCTGGGGCCGTGAGCCAGACGCGTTGATTCGCCTGACCCAAGGCGAAGCTATCGGCACCCTTTTGGTGGCTCAAACCCAGAAGAACCAGGCGCGCAAGCAGTGGATGGCAGACCATCTGCAACTGCGCGGCGCGGTGGTGGTGGATGCGGGCGCGGCGGCCAAACTGCGCGACGAGGGCAAGAGTTTGCTGCCTATCGGCATGATCCAGGTGGATGGAGATTTTTCCCGCGGTGATGTGATTGCGGTGCGGGATGGCGCTGGCGCAGAAATCGCGCGCGGCTTGGCCAACTACGCGAGTTCCGAGGCGCGCCTGTTGTGTCGCAAGCCGTCTTCTGAATTCGAAAAACTGCTGGGCTACGCTGCCGAACCTGAAATGCTGCACCGGGACAACCTGGTGCTGACTCGCTGACTCGCTCACCGGGCAATGAGGGCAAGGTCTGTCAGTTGCCCATCTTTTGACGTTGCTTCAAGGCCTTGATCACCTCTGCTGTGCTGGTCGAGAGCCGTGTTTCACAGCCCCCTTGCCGTGCAATCGCGAAGGCATGCCGTGAGGGCAGATTGTCATTGACCGCTTTCCACTCCGGCGTTGCCACCGTGTGCCACTCGCCTGAGCTGCCGCTGCGCGCATAGGTCTTCACTTCATCCGTGTTGCAACGAATGCCCTCATAGGCTGCGTTCACCGAGCCAGACGCGTTGCGCATTACCACCACATAGCGGACAACGCCGTCGGCGCCCACCGTAATCGTTGCAGGGTCAACCCCGATCTTGATTGATACATACGGCGGCATGTCAATCGGAATCAACCGTTCTCGGGAATAGGCGGGCGGCGAAGTCGCCTTGTCTTCCACCCAATCCAGAGCGTTGGGGGGGCTTTGCGCCCACGCCAAGTTTGCCAGGAGCGCAATGCAACACTCCGCTATTCGTTTACGGTGCATGGTGGCTGCCTTGGTCTTCCGGCATGTTGGTGCCCGGGTCGGGCTCGAAGGATGCACCGGGTGGCAACTCCATGAATCCGGATACAGCGTCAGTCGTACCGTCGCCCGGATCACGCGCACGGTGCCCACTGCGCAGAAAGCGGTTGCGGGGTTCGTTGCGCGGCAGATAACGGGCCAACTCCGTCAGCGCCATTTCGTAAACGCCACGCTTGAATTCCACAACCGCGTCCAGTGGCACCCAGTAGTCGTTCCAGCGCCAGGCGTCGAACTCGGGATGGTCGGTGGCGCGCAGGTTCAGGTCCCAGTCGTGACCGACCAGTTGCAATAGAAACCAGATCTGTTTCTGTCCTTTGTAATGGCCGCGCGCATCGCGTCGGATGTAGCGGTCAGGCACCTCGTAGCGCAACCAGTCTCGGGTACGGGCAACAATACAAACATGCTCCGGCTGGAGCCCCACTTCTTCGTGCAGTTCGCGGATCATGGCCTGTTCGGGGGTTTCTCCCCGATCAATGCCACCTTGTGGAAACTGCCACGAGTGGGTACGAATGCGCTTGCCCCAAAATACCTGATTTCTCTGGTTGAGCAGGACGATGCCGACGTTGGGCCGAAAGCCGTCCCGGTCAAGCATAATCAAACCCCAATTTTTAAACTTCGTTCATTATGCACAGCACATGCTGTGGTTCAAGTAGCGAAGACCCTAGTCGTTCAGCGAAGTTCAGTCCAGTTCAGCGAGATATCCCATGAAAGCCTCCCAATTCTTCATTTCCACCCTCAAGGAGGCTCCGGCGGACGCTGAAGTGGTCAGCCACAAACTGATGATGCGTGCCGGCATGATCAAGAAGTTGGGTGCAGGCATTTACAGCTACATGCCCATGGGGCTGCGCGTGATCCGCAAGGTCGAAGCGATCGTGCGCGAGGAGATGAACCGCGCTGGCGCCGTCGAGCTATCCATGCCCGTAGTGCAGCCCGCAGAGTTGTGGGAAGAAACCGGGCGCTTTGGCAAGATGGGAGCCGAGTTGCTGCGCATCAAGGACCGCCATGGCCGCGATTACGTGGTGCAGCCCACCAGCGAAGAGGTGATTACCGACATTGCACGCCAGGAAATCAAGAGCTACAAACAGTTACCCAAAAACTTCTACCAAATCCAGACCAAGTTCCGTGACGAACGCCGACCGCGCTTTGGTCTGATGCGTGGGCGTGAGTTCACCATGAAGGATGCCTACAGTTTTGACCGCGACCAGGATGCGGCCAAGGCCAGCTACCAGGTCATGGCCGGTGCGTACCGCAAGATTTTTGACCGTTTCGGCCTGACCTACCGCGCGGTCGCGGCCGACAGCGGCGCCATTGGCGGCGATTTGAGTGAAGAGTTTCAGGTAATTGCCGCCACGGGTGAAGATGCCATCGTGTACTGCCCTACCAGCGACTACGCCGCGAATATGGAAAAAGCCGAGGCTTTGGCTCCATTTTCAGGGGAATTTACGCCCGCAGCCCGCACAGCAATTGCGCAAGTAGCTATGAAAAATGTAGCAACGCCGGATCAAAGCACCTGTCAAGACGTGGCCACCATGTTGAACGTGCCTCTGTCCACCACCGTCAAATCGCTGGTGCTGGCGACCGACAGCACGGACGAAAAGGGCGTTGTGACCAAGAGCCAGATCTGGCTGCTGCTGCTGCGGGGCGACCACGACATGAACGAGGTCAAAGTCGGGAAGCTGTCCGGGCTGGCCGATTTTCGCTTTGCCACGGTGTCAGAGATTGAAGACCACTTTGGGTGCAAGCCCGGCTACCTGGGCCCCATGGGCTTGAAAAAGCCGGTGAAGGTCGTGGTTGACCGTGAGGTGGCTGCAATGAGCGACTGGATTTGCGGAGCCAACGTGGAGGGCTTCCACTTCACGGGCGTGAACTGGGGGCGTGACTTGCCCGAGCCCGAAGTGGTGGCCGATATTCGCAATGTGGTGGCCGGTGATGCTTCACCTGACGGCAAAGGCGTACTCGCCATTGAGCGCGGCATCGAAGTGGGTCATGTGTTCTACCTGGGAACCAAATACAGCCAGGCTATGAATGCCACTTTTCTGGACGTCAACGGCAAACCGCAGTTCATGGAAATGGGCTGTTACGGCGTGGGTATCACCCGCTTGCCCGCGGCGGCTATTGAGCAAAACCACGATGATAAAGGCATCATCTGGCCGGATGCATTGGCACCGTTTACCGTGGTCATTTGTCCCATCAGTCCGGACCGTTTTCCAGACGTCAAGGCGGCTGCGGACCATTTGTATGCCGGTCTCATGGCGGCGGGTGTCGATGTGATTCTGGACGACCGCTGTGAGCGGCCAGGTGCCATGTTTGCGGACTGGGAACTGATTGGGGTGCCCCACCGTGTCACCATCGGTGACCGGGGGCTCAAGGAAGGGCAGGTCGAGTACCAGCACCGCCGTGACAGCACAGCCAGCAAAGTCGCTGTTGCCGACGTTTTGGACCACATCACCGGCAAACTGACGGCATGAAGGCTACTGGGGGCAGGGCTGCGGATATTTCCAGGAGAAACTGCTTCATTCCCCTGTTGACAGGCCTTGGTCTGCTATCGTTTCAGGAGCAAGTCTGGGCCGGCAGGCAAGCGGAAGAGCCACTGGTTGACTCGGTTCGTACCGCCTTGAGTTCCGCCGTCGGCAACAACGCGCCGCCCATTCCCGAGTTTGCCGATACCGAAGCCCGCCTCCAATACCTGCGCTGGGTGGGTGCCATGGGCGAGCGGCTCAAAAAGAAGAAACCCGAATGGGAAACCCGCAAGGAATTCCTGCAAACCGTCTGGTACGAAAGCAGGCGTGCCGGGCTGGACGTCGCGCTGGTGTTGGGCTTGATTCAGGTGGAAAGCAATTTCCGCAAGTTCGCGGTGAGCAGTGTGGGGGCACGGGGCTACATGCAGGTTATGCCATTCTGGACCCGCGTGCTGGGTGATGGCGATGCGGGCAAACTGTTTCACATGCAGACCAATTTACGGTTTGGCTGCGTCATCTTGCGCCACTACCTGGACCGCGAACGGGGCGACCTGTTTCTCACCCTGGGCCGGTACAACGGCTCTCGCGGCAAGGCACCGTACCCGGATGCGGTGCTGGGCGCCAGGCGGCTGTGGGAAATAGCCGCCTAGCATTCCTTCATTGACATCAGACGGGTGTTGTTCCCAGTGCTTTGGCCAGTTCACCGGACTCATACATCTCCATCATGATGTCCGAGCCGCCAATGAACTCGCCCTTCACGTACAGCTGGGGAATAGTCGGCCAGCTGCTGTACTCCTTGATGCCCGTGCGGATGGCGTCGTCTTCCAGCACGTTCACCGTCTTGATGGCCTTGGGCTCTACTCCGCAGGCTTTCAGGATCTGGATCGCACGGCCCGAGAAGCCGCATTGGGGAAAGCTGGCATTGCCTTTCATGAAAAGCAGAACCTCGTTACCTTTGACCAATTCGTCAATGCGTTGTTGTGTGTCGCTCATCGCCAGAACTCCAAAAAAACAGGCCAAACTGGCCCATGGGGTACGTTAAAGTGACATTATCCCCTGCCTCCGCTGTCCCTGCCGCCGGTGGGGGAAGCCTTTGCGGATGACGCCCGACTGTCCGTACCCTCAATGGATAGAGTTTTAGTACCTTTTGCCCGCGCTGACCATGACCGTAACCCCCGCTGATTTGCCCCGCGATGACTTGTTGAGTAACGACTTTGCCCACGGCAGTCATGTGTCCGAAGACTGGCCCATGCACGACACCGCGCCCGCGCCGCTGGACGGTGGTGCCCCCGTACTCTCTCCGCTGCAAATGGGTGTAGTACGAACACTGGATGAGCTCCGCGCGCTACTGCACGAGGGTGCGTTTCGGGTGCTGCCGGTCGAGAGCACCCGACCGCTGGAGAAGGAGGCCGGACACGACTGCCTGGTGGAAGCGTTCCGGGGGCGCACCCTGCATCCGCTGGACGATGCTGCCGAGTTGGCTGCGCGGCTCGTTGTGCAGTTGTCGCGGGACGAGCGCAGTCCGCATGACGTCAATCAGGTACTGCGGGTGGCTGCCACACTCAGTCATGTACCTGTGGTGGACCTGGCCGAGTTTGACCCGGAAGTTCAGGCGCTGGAAGCCTTGCCGTCGGATATGGCGGCAAGGCTCAATGTATTGCCCCTGATGCGCGAGGGAGACGTCTTGATGGTGGCGCTCGCGGATGCACTGAGCAATGAGCAGCAGCACCTGATCCGTTTTGTCACCCAGTGCCGCGTGGTCGCGGTGCTGGCGACGGGAGAGGACATAGCCCACACCATTGGGCGTTGCTACGCCTTGCACAGCGATTCCAGTGAACTGGAGTCACTGGCCATCAGCGACATGGGGGCAGGCACCGAGGAAGAGGAGCTGCGCATCTGGAGCGAAGCCGAGGCCCTTGCCCGTGAGGCGCCCATCGTGCGTCTGGTCAATACCCTGCTGGCCGACGCGGTGAGCCGCCGGGCGTCTGACATTCACATCCGGCCGGGGCAAAAGACGTTTGAAGTGCTGTTTCGCATCAACGGCACGCTGGTGCCGGTGCGCCGCTTGCGCCGCGCGCTGCTGCCGCCGGTGGTGGGCCGCATCAAGATTCTGGCCAGTATGAACAGCGCCGAGCACCGGCTGCCGCAGGATGGACGCATTCGCATCACCGAGGCCGGCGCGGGTATTGACCTGCGCATATCCATCATTCCCTCGCAATTTGGCGAGAGTGTGGTGATTCGGGTGCTCGCCCGCACCGCTGACATGCGCAGCCTGGACGCCATTGGCTTTGAACGCACGGATCTGGCCCGACTGCGCGACCTGCTGCGTCGCAGTATGGGCATTGTGCTGGTGACGGGGCCCACGGGTTCGGGAAAAACCACCACGCTGTACGCCGCACTGCAGGAAGTGGTGCGCCAGAACGTCAACATCATTACGGTGGAAGACCCGATTGAATACGAGCTGGAAAACGTCATCCAGATCCAGGTCAACCCGGCCATCGACTTCGGTTTTCCCAAGGCCCTGCGCCATATCCTGCGCCACGACCCGGATGTGATACTGATTGGCGAAATGCGGGATTACGAGACCGCGAAGATTGCCGTCGAGAGCGCGCTCACCGGTCACTTGGTGTTTAGCACCCTGCACACCAACGATGCGCCCAGTGCGCTGGTGCGTCTGATCGAAATGGGGGTGGAGCCCTATTTGATTCGCTCTGCGGTTATTGGTGTGCTGGCACAGCGCCTGGTGCGCACCAACTGCCCGCATTGCCGGGAGGTGGAGCCGGTCGACCGGTTGATGCGGACCAATCTGGACCTCGGCCCTGAAGAAACCTTCTGGCATGGCGTGGGCTGCGACCATTGCCACGGCACCGGGTTCGCAGGCCGCCAGGCCATTTATGAACTGCTGGTGATGGATAAATCGATTGCCGAGCGGGTGGATGTGGGTGTGTCCGCCGATGTGCACCGGGTCAGCGCGCTGGCCAGCGGCATGTCCAGCCTGCCAGCCAACGGCATCAAACTGGCGCGCACGGGGACAGTATCGCTGGCAGAAATCTACCGCGCCTGCCGGTGAATTTGTTTTATAAATTGCTGATTATTTAAAATAATTGGCAGTTTATGCTTGTTAGTTGGCATTGGTCGAATCAATACGCAATCCGATGCCGCACTCTTCGGGCTACGATAACCATGAATCACATTTGGTTTCGTACTTGAGGAGTTCCCACCGTGTTGCAGCAACCCGCCACCAAATACCGCGCCTTCTCCCCCGTTGCCTTGGTCAACCGCCAATGGCCCGCGCGCACGATCCAGTCGCCGCCGATCTGGATGAGCACCGACCTGCGCGATGGCAACCAGTCGCTGTTTGAGCCCATGAATGGCGAGCGCAAGATGCGCATGTTTCGCACCCTGTGCGCCATCGGCTTCAAGGAAATTGAAGTCGCTTTCCCTAGCGCCTCGCAAACCGACTTTGACTTTGTGCGCAACCTCATCGAGGGCGGTCACATCCCCGACGATGTGACCATCGAAGTGCTCACCCAGTCACGCGAACACCTGATTCGCCGCACCATGGACTCCGTGAAAGGGGCCCGGCGCGCCATCGTCCACGTCTACAACGCCACGGCGCCCGTGTTTCGTGACGTGGTGTTTGGCATGAGCCGTGACGAGGTAAAAGAACTGGCCGTGTCCTCGGTGCGCCTCATCAAACAACTCGCCGCCGAGCAACCCGAAACCGAGTGGGTGCTCGAATACAGCCCCGAGGTGTTCACCAGCACGGAACTCGACTTTGCGCTGGACGTATGCAACGCCGTCACCGCCGAGTGGGGCGCCACGTCCACCAACAAGGTCATTCTCAACCTGCCCGCCACCGTAGAAGTGGCCACGCCCAATGTCTACGCCGACCAGATCGAATGGATGCACACCCACCTGGCACGGCGCGACAGCGTCATTCTGAGCCTGCACCCGCACAACGACCGCGGCACCGCCGTGGCCGCAGCCGAACTGGGCCTGATGGCCGGTGCCGACCGCGTGGAAGGCTGCCTGTTTGGCAATGGCGAGCGCACCGGCAATGTGGACATCGTGACGCTGGCGCTCAACCTCTATACCCAAGGCGTGGCACCGGGGCTGGATTTTTCCGACATCAACGCCGTGGCCCGCACCGTGGAGCACTGCAACCAGTTGCCCATTCACCCGCGCCATCCGTATGTGGGCGATTTGGTTTTCACGGCGTTCAGCGGCTCGCACCAGGACGCCATCAAAAAAGGTTTTGGCGTGCAGGAGAAAGACGGCTTCTGGAATGTGCCCTACCTGCCCATCGACCCCGCCGATGTGGGTCGCAGTTACGACTCGGTCATTCGCGTCAACAGCCAGAGCGGCAAGGGCGGCGTGGCGTATTTGATGGAGGCTGAGTTTGGCGTCGTCATGCCCCGGCGTCTGCAGGTGGAGTTCTCGGGTGAAGTGCAAACCTGCACCGACACCCACGGCGGCGAGATGACCGCGCAAGACATCTGGAGCCTGTTTGACGCCACTTACCTGCACGCGGCCGATGCCCCCGTGCGCTACGTCGAGCACCACCTGTTTGACCACGCGGGCGTAGAAGGAAAACACCACGTGCAAGGTATCCGCCTGGCACTGGAAGTGAACGGCCAGCCCATGCTGCTCAGCGGTGAAGGCAATGGCCCCATCGACGCTGCCGTGCACGCCCTGCAAGGCATGGGCGTACGCGTGCAGGTACGCAGCTTTGAAGAGCGCTCCACCACCAGCAGCAAAGAAGGGGCCGATGCGCAAGCCTGCGCGTTTTTGGAGCTGATGTCGGCAGGTGCCGCGACTGGCTCCGCAGGCCCCGGTGCCGAGCGCTACGGTGTGGGCATGGA
>Ga0105047_10001107_pt1 | contig 47600 bp, 39 predicted proteins | sample MAT04_FD_78384 | JGI IMG/M metagenome (GOLD analysis project Ga0105047, IMG submission 78384) | Freshwater microbial communities from Lake Fryxell liftoff mats and glacier meltwater in Antarctica - MAT-04 (megahit assembly) | ecosystem: Environmental > Aquatic > Freshwater > Ice > Liftoff...
GACGACATCCATGTCGGCATAGGCGATAAATCCCCGCATGTTGGCGTTCAACTCCGGCGGTTGGGGGTTCATCAATGCCAATCGCTCACCTTCGTTGCTCAGTTTGCCAGGAAAAGGTCCCACGACGGGGACACCGATTGCTTCGCCATGTTCGGCGCGAAAGGCGCTTGGGTCCGCGGCAACCACAAGGTTGGCGCCGGGTCCCAGCACCAGGGCGGGAGGAAGCGCATAGTCGGCGTTGTTGTCGCCCAGGCCGCTCAGCTTCCAGGTGTTTTCGGGGTGCTGCGGGTCGTAGAGGTTGACGGGCGTCGCGCCGATATTGGTGATGACCACGTATTCGCTGCCCGTGGTTGGGTGGTACATCACGGTGCTCATGACCAGCGGTCCCACCAGCGGGCCGGCATTGGCGGCGCCCAAGGTGACGGCGCTTTGTAGTGGAAAGCGCCAGGCGTTCGTGCTAGTAACGTAGCGGCCAAGCGAAACCCCATTGGGTGACACACCGAACTCCACCTTGTCGACCAATGCGCCGGGGTCGCCGGGGTCGTTGGGGGCAAAGAGATAGGCTGTCTCGCCGAACTCGCTGAAGCGAAAGCCCAATTCGGCTTCCGTAAAGACAACGTATCCACCCGCTGGCATGATCGTGCCTATCGGCACGCGAAAACGATCCGGGATGTCCTTGTTTTCGCTGATGAACCAGCCGCCGATGTTGGCCGGCTGATCGGTAGGATTGTAGAGTTCGATGGAGTCGATCTGCGGCGGGTCGGTGTGCGCCAGGATTTCGTTGATGACAACCGGGGCCACCAGGGCTACGGCTGTGGGCGAAGGCGCCGTCTGGGTTCGTGGCGTGGTGGTTGGCGGGGTGTTTGCAGGTTGGCCGGCACAGGCTGTTCCGGGCAGCAAGAGTGCTATGATGGCGCCTACGCGTACAACCAGGGTCAATAGGGTCATGAAGCTCATTTGCATTTCTTGGGTGGGGCTTGTTGATCGAAATAGACCGTCAAGCGGGCGCTGTCGCGCAGAAAATCAACCTCTTCCACAACGCAGCGTTTGACATTGACGCCCATACGCTCGCGTAGATCTTGCAGCAACTCGGCGTAATTCTCCGTGCGGATGAGGTCGATCTTTTCGTAATAGACCGTTTGTGTGATGCCGAAATAGAGAAACAGAATCCGATCCAGCACAAAGAGGAAGATCGCAACCCCGGCGTTCAGCATGATCAAATCGGTAAAGGCCATGCGGGTGGCGAGATAAAGCGCGTTGATGAACGGGATCGTGATGCTGACATAGAGAAAAGTCATCTCCCGAATCGGGATCAGTTCCGTGCGGTAACGAAGTAGGGTGAAAACTGCTAGCAAGCCGAAACTAAAACCCAGCGTCAACTGGACATCGCGCAAGAGGCTGGTGACCAGATAGGCCATCACGCTGAACACCAGATAGGAAAAGAGAAACTCAGGACGGCTGCGCGGCGAGGTGAAGTAGATCAGAACAAAAATGACAAGGGCTGTCCCTAGTGTCAGGGCCAAACCGGGCAAAATCTCATTGAAAATGGTCACTGCTGCCTCGTAGAGGGAAGAGCCGGTTCAGGCGCAACAAGAGCGGCTTGAACTCATTTTGTTTGAAACCAGGGTAGAAGCGGGCGGCTGCCACACAGAACTTGCTTATGCCGGCTGGGCGAATGTGCTGAAGATGTAATTGTTGACCAAGCGGCGAATTCTTGGAATACTTGGACTGTTTGACCTCGACCACGCACATGCCCTGATGGGTAATCGTGTGATCTTCGCAGCCGAAATGGATATCCATATCGATCGTAATGCGTTCTTGCTTGGCGAAGTTGACGATTGTCAGGCGCTGGAAGCGGTTCCAAACGACGGGGATGACGTCGGCGAAGTCGTATGGGAAGCGTTCGGGAAGCCAGTTACGGTCAAGGTGCTGGAGTGACGTGACCGGCGCCGCAATCTGCTTACGGAACTTGATCATGCGTTCCTTGTTATTCTTCATTTTCACTTCGACGAAGGTCACCTTGCTGTCCAAATAGTCGCGGCAGCGCAATTTGAAGCGATAGCGAAAGCCATTGTGATGGGAGAAGTACATGTGGAAGTCAGCCGTGTCGAAATAGGTCGTGACGTAGCGCCCTGGCCGAACGCCGTTGACTTCGAGTGCGCTGTATTCGGGAAGACAGGCTTCTAGCGCAGCACAAAGTTGATCATCATGCAGGACATATTTGGTGTCCATGCGGTCTAGCAGCGAAAGCGGGGCAATGTCCTGCAGTGAAACACCCGGCATCTGTGTGGCCAGTTGTTGGATACGTTCAGTAATCGAGGCCATAAGTCGCACAATTATTCAAACCGAGATTTCCATCAAGGTGCGCCATCGGCAGGCGCTGGCGCATAGTCGTGTGGCAGCAGCGCGCCCATCAGGTCGGCGCCCGTCAGATCAGCGCCGGTCAGGTCGGCCATGCGCAGGTCAGCATTGCGCAGGTTCGCCTTGCGCAGGTCAGCGTTGCGCAAATCCGCGCGGCGTAGGATTGCGCCCTCCAACTGGGCGTCGACGAGCAATGCACCGATCAGCACGGCACGATCGAGGCGTGCATCTCCCAGGAGTGCCGCCCGCATATCGGCGCCTTGCAGGTTTGCCTCACGTAGATCGGCCAACCGCAGGTCTGCAGAGCGCAACACGGCGTCGCTTAAGTCGGCACGGCGCAGATCGGCCTGGTCGAGGCGGGCATTCGACAGATCGGCCTGGCGCAGCTTGGCATCACGCAGACTGGCGCTGCTGAGAATCGCCAGCACGAAAGTTGCTTGCTCAAGGTCTGCCCCGCGCAGGTTCGCCAGTGTGAGATCGACGTGACTCAGATCGGCCTGCGTGAGATCCTGGCCACTGAGATCAGTTTGAGCACAGCGGGGCTGGCACGCCAGCAACGGGCGCGGCACAACCGGATAGGAACGCCATGCCAGCCAAACCAGTGCAGTTACGCAGATGAGCACGATTGCATAAAGCACGGCGGTGGACATTTTTCCCATACATCAGATCAATGTACCATAAAGCATCGGAACTACGATAATCAACGGACGGAGTAATGGGAATGACTGATATTGAACGTGCGAATCAAATCGCTGTCGAACGGATGATGGCGGCCCGACCCATTTTGCGCCGGGTGGCGCGTGCTGCCGACGTGATCCCCGCTTTGCGCGGACGTATGCTGCTGCATGCCGGACCCCCGATCACGTGGGAGCGTGTCTCCGGTCCGCTGCGTGGGGCAATGATCGGCGCTTGTCTGTATGAAGGGTGGGCTGCGCACGCGCCGGCTGCCGAAGAATTGCTTCAATCGGGTGGAGTCCCGTGGGAACCATGCCATCATCATGGCGCCGTCGGCCCCATGGCGGGTGTCACGTCGCCGTCGATGCAGGTCTATGTGGTCGAAAACGTGACGCACGGCAACTTCGCTTACGCCACCCTCAATGAGGGGTACGGCAAGGTGCTGCGCTACGGCGCCTACAGCGAGGAAGTGCTCGCCAAATTGCGTTGGATGAACGAAGTGATGGGGCCGATCCTCGCCGCTGCGCTGGAATTGAGCGGCGAGGGCATCGACATTCGCGCGCTCCTGGCCGAATCTCTGCACATGGGCGACGAAGGGCACAACCGCAACAAGGCGGGTTCGATCGTCTACACCGCGCGCCTGGCGCCCTGGATCGTTCGCGTCGCCGGCGACAAGGAGACGGCCGCCGCCGTGCTCAAGTTCCTGGCTGACAATGCTCTGAGCGTACTCAATCCGGTGATGGCGGCCTGTAAGGCCATGGCTGACGCTGCCCACGGCGTCGAGGGCAGCACACTGATGACGGCGATGGCGCGCAATGGCACCGACCTTGGCATTCGGGTCAGCGGTCTGGGTGACCGCTGGTTCACCGGGCCAGCCGGTGTGCCGGACGGCCTCTACTTCCCCGGCTTCACGGTCGCCGACGCCAATCGCGATATCGGCGACAGCACGATCACGGAGACCGCCGGGATTGGCGCGTTTGCGATGGCGGCGGCGCCGGCGATTGTCACCTTTGTCAGCGGCACCCCGCAGGACGCCATCAACGCCACCCTGGAGATGTACGAGATCACCGTTGCCGAGCATACCGCGTTCAGCATTCCGGCGCTTGGCTTTCGCGGGACACCGACCGGGGTCGATATCCGCAAGGTTGTGGAATTGGGGATCACGCCGCGCATCAATACGGGGATTGCCCACCGGGAAGCGGGCGTTGGCCAGGTCGGTGCTGGGTTGGTGCGTCCACCGCTCGCCGTGTTCGAGGATGCACTCGTGGCCTACGCGGAGCAGTATCTGAACTGAAAATGCGTAACCGCAAAGAGCGCAAAGAATGCAAAGACCTTTTGAAGGATGTGGGTATTGCCCATGATGTTCTTGGATCGGTTGCGCGAGCATTGCGACCAACAGCCGGAGAAGGTCGCCGTCGAGTTTATTGACGACCAGTTTGCCGCGGGTACGGTCGTGACTTACGGTGCGCTGGAACAGACAGTCCGGCGCACGATGGCGATGCTGGTGGCTAAGGGTGTCCAGCGTGGCGACCGGGTGGCGCTCCAACTACCCAAGTGTCTCCCGTTTGTTTATCTGCATCTGGCCGTGATGCGCCTGGGGGCGATCAGTCTGCCGCTCAACCCTGGCTATCCGGCGCGTGAACTGGCCTATTTTCTGGCCGATGCCGAGGCCATGCTTTTCTTTGCCGACGCGACCACGCAGGCGACCGTCACGCCGCTGCTTGCCGATCTCCCGCGGCTGACGGCGTGTATTTTGCTTGACTGCCGCGACACTCGTTCCTTTGCGGCGTTGCTGGAAGGGTATGCTGCCAGCAACAGGCCGGCGCCACAGGAGCCGGATGCGACGTGCCTGATGATCTACACGAGCGGCACGACCGGACGGCCCAAAGGCGCTGAGTTGACCCACGGCAATCTGACCGCCAACCTTGACAGTTTGCAGGAGGCCTGGGGCTGGCAGGCGGACGACCTCTTGTTGCACGTCTTGCCGATCTTTCACGTACACGGGCTGGTGGTGGCGCTGCACGGTGCGTTCCACGCCGGCGCCACGACAATCATGCACAGCAAGTTCGATCCGGTGCAGACGCTGGCTACGCTGGCGGGGCGGCGCTGCACGGTCTTTATGGCGGTGCCGACGATCCACCGGCGGCTCGTCGACGCTCCCAATGCGCGCAACGTGGATCTTTCCCACATGCGTCTGCTGACGTCAGGGTCGGATCGCTTGCCTGATGATCTCTTTGTTCAATTCGGCGTGACTTTTGGCCACACGCTGTTGGAACGCTATGGGATGTCGGAAACGATTATGCTGACTTCCAACCCGTTGCACGGCGAACGCCGGGTTGGTTCGGTCGGGGCGCCGCTGCCTGGGGTCGAGGTGCGTATCGTCGACCCGGAGAGCGGAACCCCGGTGGCTGACGATGTCGTCGGTGAGGTGCAAGTGCGCGGCGCCAATGTGTGCAAGGGCTACTGGCGCCAGCCCGACAAGAGTGCGGCTGCTTTCGCCGGTGACGGTTGGTTCCGCACCGGCGACCTGGGCCAGCGTGGCGCCGACGGCTATCTCACGCTCAAAGGGCGATCCAAGGATCTGATCATCAGCGGTGGATTCAACGTTTATCCGCCCGAGGTTGAGTTGGTGATTGCCGACCACCCTGCAGTCTTTGCGAACGCCGTGATTGGCTGCCCTGACAATGAATGGGGTGAGCGCGTGACGGCGATCGTCGTGTTGCACGCCGGCGCCGTGGCCACCGAGCCGGAGATCATTGCCCATTGTCGTGCTCAATTGGTGCATTATAAGACGCCGCGCCGCGTGGTGTTTGTCAAAGAGTTGCCGCGTAATGCCATGGGCAAAGTGCAAAAAGCCCAGTTGCGCCAGGAGTCATGTGCATGAAGAACGAACCGCCTGAACCACCCGCGGGTGAACAGCCGGGGCGTCAAGGCGAACCTATTCCCGCGCGCCGCATAGAACCGTTTGATCAGTACCGGCCGCAACGCTGGAACTGGGAACTGGCCAAGCAGCCGTTCAACCGTACGCTGGAAAACCAGGCGCAGCAGCCAATCACCCCTGGGGCCATCGACAATCTGCGCTATTTCTGGCTGGACGGCATCACGGCAGCGGCGAGCGAAGCGTTTTATCTCGCCTATATTCCGTTATTCGCCGTCGCCTATGGCGCCACGAATGAACAAGTCGGCTGGATCACGGCTCTCGGCAACCTGTTGGGGGCGTTAGCGCTCTTCCCCGGCGCGCGGATGATGGAAAAAACGGGCCACCGCAAGTGGCTGGTCGTTTGGGGCGGCGGTGGTGTGGCGCGCATGATGGTATTCTTGTTGGCGCTGTTGCCGCTCTTTGCGCTGCCGCCGACCCTTGCGATCATGGCGATTGCTTCGTTGAACGGCATCCGTGCCTTTGCCGCCAATTTCAGTAACCCGGCGTGGACTTCGTTGGTTGCCGACATCGTGCCGGAGTTTATGCGCGGGCGCTATTTCAGCACGCGCAATCTCACGATGGGGATCGCCACGCTGGTCGTCTCGGCGTTGGCCGGGTGGCTGATCAGCAGTGCCAATGGCTGGACGTTCAACCCCTTCCTGGGCTTTCAACTCGTGTTCCTGCTGGCTTTTGCGATTGGGATGGCGTCCACCTATTGTTTCAGCCGTATCGTCGAGCCGCTCCCCAAGGCACCGGCCGATGCGGTGGCGACGAGCGGCCATCTGCGTCGTGCGCTAAAGGGTAGCAGTGGCTATCTGGGGTTCGTGGTGAGCGCCTTTGTCTGGAACTTCTCGCTGCAACTAGCCGGGCCCTTCTTCAATGTCTATCTCGTCACGGGTCTGGGCGCCGATACGACCATGGTCGGCATCGTGACCGCCATTTCCAGCCTGACGGCGTTGGCCGGACAGGTGATCTTTGGCCGCCTGATGGATCGCAAGGGCGCCATTTGGCTGCAGATCATCACCGGTTTCCCGATTGCGTTCTTGCCGGTGGCGTGGGCGTTTTATACGGATCCTTGGCAGGTGGGTGTCAATAACTTTTTTGGTGGCTTCTTATGGGCAGGATACAACTTGGCGAACTTCAATCTGCTCCTGCTGTTGACGCCAGAGCCTGGCCGGGCGCGTGCGGTGGCGCTCTATCAGACCGTGGTTTTTGCCAGCGCGGTCTTTGGCCCGCTTGTCGGCGGCTATCTGGCCGATAACGTCAGTTTCCAGCTTGTCTTTGGTCTTTCCGGGCTTGGGCGCTTTATTGGCATGATCCTCTTTGTGGTGATGACGGCCTGGCCGCTGCACAAATTATCGAAGGAGCGCCCGGCCGCACAAGCGACGTAGCTATCCATCCGATTCTGCCATCCCCAGCCGTGCCCACAGCGTGTCGCTGGCACGCTCGGCGATCAGGTAGCGGCGGTCACCGTCGGCGGCGGCGCCCGTGACGACATATTTACCCGGTTCGATCCCGATGTAGTGATGAAAAAGATCATCGGTCACCGCGCGCCAGGCTTGTGCCTGTGCGATATCGTTCTGCTGGAGCGCAGTCCAGTCTGTAGGGATCTCGATCGCAATGAGTTCGGCGCTGAGATTGTAGGTGGTGTTGCGCCAGCCGTCGTTTGCTTTTGGCACCTGGCGCCGGTGGCTGAGATCGACGACAGTGGTGCGTTCACCGACCAAGGCTAGCTCGCGCACCTGTTTTGTGCCAACCAACCAGGTCAGGGCAAAGCGCGATGCGGGCACGCGGTTGAGCTCGTTGCGAAATGGGTAGAGATTGGCGGCAAACTCGAATGCCACCGCGCGCAAGAGGCCAAAATTGAGCGCGGCATTTGGGTATTGCAGGGGATCGGTCGTCCAGTTGACGATGCCGATCCCCGCGGCCCAGGCATGCTGCGCCTGGGATTTCTTGAGCAAGTTGGCAATGCGTAGCCCACGGTAGGCCGGCAGTACGGCCAACGTCTGCGACTCCAGCCGGAAGGCGCCGTGGAAGCGTGTCTCCCAGTCCGCCGGCAGGCGCGGCCCACCAAACTTGTAGAAGCCGAAGAGGAAACCCGCCGGTGTGCCGTCCACGCGCGCCACGAGCGATGTGCCGGCGGCAAACTCGCAGCTGTGCAGGTCGGTGGGGTAGAGGAATTCGGGCGGGCTGCCCCAAATCTGTTGCTGCAACAGTCGTGTGGCGTCGGCTTCCGTGCGTGTCGGACGGCCAACGTCGACCGCGCCCGTTGTCTGATGCGTAGGATCGTAGGCAAGCGCGCCTGCCGGATCGTAGTATACGACCTCGGCACCGCCCAGCGCGGCGGAACAAGCTGCCGCAATGGCGGTGGGGTCGACGGTTACTGCGGGCGCTAGCAGGTTGTGGTGACGTAGCGTGTAGATACGCCGCGGCAGCGAGGAGTGGCGGTGGAAGTGGCGCGGAAAAAGAAATCCGACGCCTACCGGGCGGCCGTCGACGGTGAAGTTGGCGATGTAGCCGCCAATTTTGCTCAGGGTGACATAAAGAAAATGATAGGGAAACAGGGTAGGGTTTTCACCGGCGCCCAGGAGGACACCGATTTGTTCGACTTGACTGCCCCAGTGCGGGTCGGTGGCGTCTAGGAGGGTGACATGCATGGCCGGTAGACCGTCAACCCCGGCGCGCTTGCCGTGCCGCATAGAGGACGATGCTACCGGCCACGGCGGCATTGAGGCTGTCGACGCGGCCGTGCATCGGTAGGCGCACCAGAAAATCGCATTTCTCACGCGTCAGCCGGCTGAGACCGTCGGCTTCACTGCCGACGACGATGGCCAAGGCGCCGTCAAGATTCGCCTGCTCCAATGGCAGGATCTCGGGACCGCTGTCCAGACCGGCAACCCAAACATCATGCGTCTTGAGTTCTTCGATCGTTCGATTCAGGTTGGTGACTTTGGCCACCAGCATATGTTCCACCGCGCCGGCGCTGGCGTTGCTGACCGCCGGTGTGACGCCGGCTGCGCGGCGATCGGGGAGTGCAATGCCGTGGACGCCCATGGCTTCGGCCGTGCGGATCAGCGTGCCCAGATTTTGGGGGTCTTGCAGGTGGTCCAGGATCAGCAGCAACAGTGGTTCGCCGGCCGTACGCGCCGCGCGCAGACAGTCCTGTAATTCGACATAAGGATAGTCGCCAGCCTCCAACGCCACGCCTTGCGCGTTGGTGTGCTCGACCTTGAACTTGTCAAAGAGACCGCCTTGGATATAGCGAACGGGCAAGTTCAATTGCTGCGCCTCATCCAGGATTTCGGCCAGCGTGCCCGTTGGGCGCGTGCTTTCGTCGCCCTCGATCCAAAGCCGGTAAAAGTGGCGGCGACGGGCGCGCAAGGCTTCCAGTGCCGCATGGCGGCCGTACAGGAGTTCGCTCATGATTCTTTCTCAAAGCGCCATTGGGGACCTTCCGGCGTATCTTCGATGGCCACACCGAGCGCCTTCAGGTCGTTGCGGATTTTGTCGGCCAATGCCCACTGCTTGGCGCTGCGCAGGTCGGTGCGCACCGTCACCAGCAGGTCGATAAAGGGGCGCGCGGCCACATCGCTGCCGGCTTCGGCGGCCGGCTCTTGGAGCGTCAAGCCAAGCACGCCAGCCATGTCGCGCAGCGTGTGCAAGGCGGCGTTATAGAAGGGGCCGCTGACGCCAGCCGTGCGCGCCGTGTTGATGGCGCGTACGATTTCGAACATAGCGGCAATCGCGCCGGAGGTGTTGAAGTCCTCGTCCATGGCGGTTTCGAACGAGACACGGACGTTTTCGGCGGCTGCGCGCAGGGTGTCGGCAGCTTCCCCTGTGGTCAAGACGCCGGTGGCCGGGCGCAGCGCACTGCGCAAACGGGCCAGGCTGCGTTCAGCGGCTTGCACCGTCTCCTCATTGAAGACGACGGGCTTGCGATAGTGACCCGTGAAGATCAACAGCCGGAAGGCGTCGGCGCTGTGGTCTTTGAGGAAATCGTCGATCTTGATCAGGTTGCCCAGCGACTTACTCATTTTCTCGCCGGCGAGTTGGAGCATGCCGTTATGCATCCAGTAGCGGGCAAAGGGTTTGCCGTTGTAGCTTTCGCTCTGGGCAATTTCGTTTTCGTGGTGCGGAAAGATCAGATCGTTGCCGCCGCCATGAATATCGACCGTCTGGCCCAGGTGATGCAGGCACATGGCCGAGCACTCGATGTGCCAGCCAGGGCGGCCAAGCCCAAAGGGGCTTTCCCACGCTGGCTCGCCGGGCTTGGCGCCCTTCCACAAGGCGAAGTCGCCGGGATGTTCCTTGCGGTCATCTTCTTCGACGCGTGTGCCGGACATGGCTTCTTCCAGCCGGCGGCCGCTCAACTTCCCATAGTCCGCATCGCGTTTGACGCGGAAATAGACATCGCCGTCCAACCGGTAGGCGTAGCCTTCTTCTTCGAGGCCGCTGATCATCTGCACAATCCAGTCCATTTCCTGGCTGACGCGCGGGTAGATATCGGCGGGCATGACACTGAGATCCTTGAGGTGCCTGAGATACTCTTCCGCGTAGTGATTGGCCAACTCGATTGGATCTCGTCCTTGTTCCTTGGCACGGCGAATGATCTTGTCGTCGACGTCGGTGAAGTTGGTGACGAAGGTGACCTTGTAGTCACGGTAGATCAAGTAGCGGCGCACCATGTCGAAGACAATGGCTGCCATCGCGTGACCGATATGGGCATCGGCGTAGACCGTAGGGCCGCAGACATACATGAGTACCTTGCCGGGCTCTTGGGGCACGAATTCTTCAGTTTCGCGCGTGAGCGTGTTGTAGATGCGAAGAGCCATGATGATTCCTATCGTTTTTGACTATTCTGGCACGGCGAAAATTAACCGCCCGGCGTTGGTTTGCAGCACCTTGGTGACTTGCACCAGGATTTCCTGATTGATGAAGCGGCGACCGTTCTCGACAACGACCATTGTACCATCTTCCAGGTAGCCGACGCCTTGGCCACTTTCTTTGCCTTCCTGGATGATTTTCAGCGGAATGCCTTCGCCGGGCAAAAAGACGGATTTGACGGCGTTGGCCAGTTCATTGATGTTGAGGATTTGGACGCCTTGCAGTCGCGCCACGCGGTTGAGATTGTAGTCGTTGGTCACCACAATCGCCCCGGTCTGGCGGGCCAGACTGACCAATTTGTCATCCACCTGGGTGGCGTCGGTGGGGTCTTGGTCGATAAAGGCGATGCGTACGTTGGGCGTGTTCTGCAGCCGATCCAAGATTTCTAGCCCCCGCCGTCCGCGATTGCGGCGCAGACTGTCGGCCGAATCGGCGATATATTGGAGTTCGTTCAAGACAAAGCGCGGCACGGCCAACTGGCCCAACAGAAAGCCGGTCTTGGCGACGTCGGCAATTCGGCCGTCGATGATCACGCTGGTGTCGAGCAACAGCGTCGGCTCCTCGACCACTGCCTTGATGGGCACTGGGTTGTTGGCCACCGGCTTGCGTTGGAAAAGGGCGAGAATCTCCCCTTGGCGCAAGACAAAGGCTGTCGCCCCCAGGTAGCCAAACAGGAATACCAGAATGAAAGGAACGATGTTGCCAAAGGGCGGCGGCAGGCGTGAAATCGGGAAAGTCAACAACGCCGCAATGAGCAGGCCGACGCCAAGCCCGATCGTGCCTGACACCAGGTCATTGATCGGGATCTGGCGCAAGGCATTGCGCGCGGCGCGCGCTGGGGCAATGACCAACCACGGCGCCAGCAGGAAGCCAAACGCGGCGCCGAGCAAGGTGGCCGGCACGATAATGCGCCATGTCTCGGTGTTCAGTTCGGTTGTGCCGACAAGGGTGATGCCGATTTCCCAACCGATGAACCCGTAAAGAATGGTGCCCAGCAGCCGGAAGAGTGGACCGAGGCGCATAGGCCAATACTCCTATAAGTGCACTTAGGCATGATGAGAATAAATAAATGCTTGCCATCATCATAAGATATTAGCGCACCTGTGTCAGTAGAGCAATGTACACTGTGTGCGGCTTGTCCAAATGCCAAGGTTGCCGGCATCAGGCTTGACGCAGCGCGTTCGGACGTGGGACAATGGGCGCTAACAAAGAGAGTCGCCGTGACTTACCAGATTGGGTTTGGACTTATGCCACCTAGCCGTGTTTTACTGGGCATCTTCGCTCATCCTGACGATGAAAGCTTTGGGCCGGGCGCGACCTTGGCGCGCTATGCCGCCGAAGGCGCTGACGTACATGTGATTATTGCCACGGACGGGATCGCCGGTTCGGTCGAAGACGACGCGCACCTGCGGGGTCCGCAGTCGCTGGCCCAGGTGCGTTCGGCCGAACTGAGCCGTGCCGCCGTGGCGTTGGGCGTCACCAGTGTGTGGTCGTTGCCCTACCGCGACAGTGGGATGCGTGGCGCGCCCGATAACCAGCATCCGTTGGCACTCATCCGGCAACCCTTGGTGCATACGGTTCAGGAAGTATTGGGCTATATCAACCGCCTGCAGCCGCAGGTGATCATCACGCACGACCCATATGGCGGCTATGGCCACCCGGACCATATCCGCTGTTGTGAAGCAACCACGGCGGCGTTCTATCTTGCCCGCGCTGCCGCCGCGCCGGGCGTCGGTGATGGGTGGTGCGGGCCGCAAAAGTTGTACTACACGGCGTTTCCCAAATGGCTGATCAAGTTTTTTGTGCGCTTGATGCCGCTGATTGGCAAGGATCCGACCGCCTTTGGCCGCAACAAGGACATCAACTTGCTTGAGATCAGCGAGTGGGAGACGCCGGTGCACACGCGTATCTTTGTCGGCCCCTATCAGGAGGCGAAATTCGCGGCGAGCCGCGCTCATGCCTCCCAATTCGGCGGCGGCGGCCCTTCGTGGGCGCGGGCGTTGCCCGGGCCAGTGCGCCGGCGGATCTTCGACAATGACCTGTATACACGAGTATTTCCGGCGCCCAATGGTCGCAGTGAACAGGATCTGTTCGATGGTGTGCGTCTCTGAGGCGGAGTCTGCATGATCGAAGTCTCAGCCAAGCTCTATGTGGGCGACGTTGTGGAGATGCGCAAAGCGCATCCTTGTGGCGGCAAGACATGGGAAGTCGTGCGTGTTGGGGCAGATATCGGGTTGGTTTGCCGCACGTGTGGTCGTCGCGTGATGTTGTCGCGGCGGGACTTTGCGCGCGGCGTGAAACAGTTCTTGCAGCGCGGTGGCCCCACTGATGAAGTCGCTACCGGCAGCACTTGAACGCGTATCAGCAAAGGAGCATTGATCGAAGGGTGCGCAGAGATGAGCCGCATCGTCGGCATGGTAGATGCGCAGCAGCCCTGTTGGGCAGGGCACGGAACAAGGTGTTCGTTTGACACGTTTGATACTGGTTGGCGTGCCGATTTGAGACAACTTTCTCTGGATGATATAGTTACCCATATGGAAACACAAGAAACGTCGCCGGAGCGTGGGCTACCATCCGAGACCGCCAGCGACGACGTTGCCGGCACGGCAGCGTGTGTACAAAGCGTGACCCGTGCACCGTTGAATCGGCGCGCCTTTCTCGGTGGCGCATTGTCGGGCGCGGCGGCATTGGTGGCGGTGGCGTGCGGGGGGTCTGACCCGACGGCGACCCCATCGCCGCTCAATACCCCTTCGCCGTTACCCACACCGCCGCCACTGCCCATCCCCGGCATGCCCCGGCCAGTCGTCGGAGACTATTCTAGCTACTTGCCTTTTGTCCCGCAGGATGGCAGCCCGTCTGGCGGTGCACTGGCGCCGGAGCCGACGCTGACGCCGACCCCTACTAAGACACCGACGCCAACCCCGGAGCCACCGACGCCGACGCCGACGCCGGAAGCGACGCCTTTCCCGCCGGGGCCGCCCAGCAAGTTGGGGCTTTTTGTGGGTCATAACGACCCCAAAATGTTTGATCTGTTGGCGACCCAAGGCATCACCGTGATCAAGACGCTGGAATTGGATTCGAACTTCCTGGCGCAGATCAAAAAGACGTCGCCAAACACGAAGATCGTGGCGCGTATCGACTTGCCACAGATCGACCTGAGCACGGTCGACCCGCTTGCGGCGGCGCAGGCTTTTGTGCAGAAGGTGCTCGTGTTTGCCGACGACCCGGGCCGGCGTTCCTATATCGATGCTTGGGAGGCGTACAACGAGCCGGTGGCTGGCAACGCTGCGGAGATGACGCGCCTGGCCAATTTTGAGTCAGAACGTACGCGGCTGCTGGGTGAGCGCGGCATCCGCAGCATCGTCGGCAACTTTGGCACGGGTCAGCCGCCAATGGAACTGTGGCCGGCCTTTTTGCCCGCCGTGCAGACGGCGCAGCAGTATGACGGGTGGTTGGGGTTGCACGAGTATTCGGCGCCAACGATATACTATTTGTCGACGGCTGAGAATAAGGGCCGCACACCGGGCGTGACGCCCCAGGATAGTGGTTGGCTTACGCTGCGCTATCGCAAGGTTTATGACGAGATTCTCCGGCCCGCCGGGCTGGTGTTGCCGTTGGTGATGACCGAACTGGGCGTGGATGGCTACGTGCAGCCGCGCCCGGGCCCGCCGGATGCGCGTGGTTGGAAAGATTTTCAGGGCTACTGGGCCGAAAACGGTTATGGCCTTTGGGGACCGGGCGCCTATGTCGAGCAACTGGTGTGGTATGACGACGCCATGCGCCAAAATGACTATGTGATCGGCGGTTGCATCTATGCATTCGCGCCGACCGGTGGTTGGGAGAGCTACGATATCCGCGGGCCCGTGAGCATGGTGCTCGAGCAGTACCTGAGTGTGCATGCGCCGGCCTGATTACTTCACTGCCATCGGCAACCCGACAGATCGGAAAGGCTCTATGTCAATCACGGAAATCCACGGCGCTCTGGCAAACACCGCTACCTTGTTTATGGCGGGGCTGGCAATCTGGGCTTTTTTATTACGCATTCGATCCCAGCCGTTGAGCAGTGGTTGGTCGGGCGCTGCCGTGATCGGTGAGGTGCTGCTGCTGGCTCAGTTTGCGCTGGGGTGGGTGCTGTACTTTCAGAGATCCGGCGATCTGGCGATGCCGCGCCCCTGGATTCATATTCTCTATGGTGTGGTGGCGGTTCTTACGCTGCCAGCAGCACACACCTATTTCAGCAACATCAAAGATCCAAAAGTACAGACATTGGCTATGTCGTTTGTGTGCATTTTCCTTTGGGGAATCCTCTTGCGTTCGAGCCAGGTTGTCACACTGCAAGTTCCTTATTGAAACGGGAACGGGAACCCAGAGATTGGTTTGATTTTCGCCAGAACGCCTGTTAGAATGAGTTAACCATTTGTTCTGATGCAAGGGCCGTCGGTGCGCCTTTGCAGATGTGCACCTTGATCATGAGTCGTGTATGTCCAAGCAAGTGCTCGTTCTGAACGCCGGCTACGAACCGTTGAGTTTGGTTTCAGTGCGACGGGCGATTGTATTGCTGTTGCGCGAGAAGGCGGAGTTGCTTGAAGCAACGCAGCAGATGCTGTACAGCGCCAACCAAACGATTCCCGAGCCCCTGGTGATTCGCCTGGTGCATTATGTGCGTCTGCCCCATCGACGGGTGCCGCCCACGCGCGCGGCAATCATGCTGCGTGATGCATTTACCTGCCAGTATTGCACCGAAAAGCCTGGCCAACTGCTGCTGACGGTAGACCACGTGATCCCGCGCTCGCGTGGCGGGGATCACAGTTGGAGCAATCTAGTGACAGCATGCAAACGGTGTAATCAGCACAAGGGCAACCACACCCCCGACGAGTCCGGCATGCACCCGCTACGTCGGCCGTTTGAGCCTAGCTATGTGGCATTGGTGCTGTTGAGCAACCCGGTCGCCGCCGATCGCTGGGAGCGGCTGATGGGCGTTACCAAAGAGCATTTTCTGATGGCGGGCGCCTGATCATGCCCATTTTCGTTTTGCGGACTTTGCCCTATGCGGAAAATTGATGCTCGCCAGGAGACGATCGACGCCATCGAGCGCCGGATCGCCGATCTGAACGAGCAATCCCTTACCCAGTTGTCGCAGTATATCAGCTATCTCAAGTGGCAGGAAGAACTGTGGCACAGCCTCCTCGGCGAGGACGCCCCGGCCGATCCGGACCAGTCACTGCTTTGGCAATATGACTTTGTCGAGGCCTTTCCTGCCGCGCGCAAAGTTTCGACGCGGTCAGCCGACATGATGGAGATCAAGATCGGCATGGCCTCATGCGGGATGGTGCAGCAGATGGCGATTTGGGAGCACCCTCCAGTGACCGGCAGCGCGGTATGCGAATACACGGTGCCCATCCCGCCCGATCTCAACGCGCTCAAGCTGCGCTTTGCGGTTGGTGTCCGTGACGGCGCTCTGATGGAGGGCGACAATACGTGCGCCTTCCGCGTCTTTGTCAACGGTGTTCGCCTGTGGAGCACGACCAAGCAGCGCAACCAGTGGGAGCGTTTTTTGCTTGACCTCCCCAGCCTCGCCGGGCAGGAGATGGTGATCCAGTTTATGACGGATGGGTTGGGCGACAACCGCTGGAACTGGGCGGTATGGGGTGAACCGTTGTTGCTTGGCTATGGCCCCAAGCGCAGCGTCAAAACAAAACATGACAAAGTGATGAGGTAACGGGCAATGGCGTTCTACGACAAACCACTCTCTGAACTACGCACGTATGTGCCGGACCGTGAAGAACCGGCTGATTTTGATGCTTTTTGGGCGGGTACGCTGGCCGAGAGCCGGCGCCATGCACTCGACGCCGTCTTTGCGCCGGTGGAGACGGGGTTGCGCACGGTCGATGCCTTTGATGTCACCTACAGCGGCTATGCCGGTCAGCGCATCAAGGGTTGGCTGATGCTGCCCAAGGTCCGATCTGGGCCGCTGCCGGTGGTGGTGCAGTATATTGGGTATGGGGGTGGCCGCGGCTTTCCGATCGACTGGCTGTTGTGGAGCAGCGCCGGGTACGCGCACTTCATTATGGACACACGTGGTCAAGGCAGCGCATGGAGCAAAGGCGACACACCCGATCCGGAAGCCGACGGTGGTAATCCGCAATTCCCGGGCTTTATGACGCGTGGCGTGCTCGACCCGCGCACCTACTACTATCGGCGTGTCTTCACCGATGCGGTGCGCGCCGTCGAGGCTGCGGGCAGCCACGCCGCGGTCGATGCCACGCGGGTGGCGGTCACCGGTGGCAGCCAGGGTGGCGGCATTGCGCTGGCGGTGTCCGGGTTGGCGCCGGCGCTACTTGGGGATGCGGTCAAGGTCAGCATGCCGGATGTGCCTTTCCTGTGCCATTACCGGCGTGCCACCGAGTTGGTGGACACGCATCCGTACCAGGAGATCGTGCGCTTCTGCAAGGTGCAGCGCGACCAGATCGAGACGGTCTTTCGCACGTTGACCTATTTCGACGGCGTGAACTTTGCCGCACGCGCCACCGCACGTGCCTTGTTCTCTGTGGCCTTGATGGATGACATTTGCCCGCCGTCCACCGTTTTTGCCGCCTACAACCACTATCATGGGGCCGCCGACATCCGTGTCTGGCCGTTCAATCAGCATGAGGGCGGGCAGAGCTATCAGACCGTCGAACAACTCACGTTCCTGGCGCAGAATATCTGATGGGCGAATTGCCCGCAACCTTTCCGTTTGATCAGCCGATCGTGTGGCAGCCCAACGCCCAGTGGGTGGCGGAGAGCAATCTGCGCGCTTTGATGGACCGTCATGCCATCCAGGATTATGACGCGCTGCTGCGGCGCGCCACTGGCGATGTGGGTTGGTTTTGGGATGCCGTGATGGAGGATCTGGATATCCAGTTCTATCGCCCCTACACGGTGGTGTTTGACCCGACGCCTGGTATCGAATTTCCGCGGTGGTGTGTGGACGGGCGGATGAACATCGTTCACAATTGCCTGGACAAGTGGCAGGCGACGCCGGTGCGCGAACAGGTTGCGTTGCGATGGGAGGGCGAAGAAGGCGCCAGCGTACTGCTTACCTATGGGGAGTTGTGGGCTGAAGTCAACCGCTGCGCCAATGCCTTGCGCAGTCTCGGCTTGGGCAAGGGCGACGCCATCGGTCTCTATATGCCGATGATTCCTGAGTTGGCGATTGCTTTCCTGGCGATAATCAAGATCGGCGGCGTGATTCTGCCGCTGTTCAGTGGGTATGGCCACACGGCCGTGGTCACGCGTCTGGCTGATGCTGATGCCAAGGCGATGATCACCGCCGACGGGCTGTGGCGTCGCGGGCACCCCGTGCCGATGAAGCCCACGGTTGATGCCGCGGTTGCGGACGTGCCCAGCATACAGCATGTGATTGTCGTCAATCGGACCGGGCAGGCCAACATCGCATGGACGGCCGGGCGAGACCACTGGTGGCACGAACTGGTGCCATCGCAAAGTGCGGTGGCAGAGACCGAGCACACCAGCGCTGAAGATGTGCTGATGATCATCTATACCAGCGGCACGACGGGCAAGCCCAAGGGCACCGTCCATACGCACTGCGGTTTTCCCGTCAAGGCAGCCCAGGACATGCGCCACAGCATGGACTTGAAGTCGGGGGAGACGATCTTCTGGATCACCGACATGGGCTGGATGATGGGGCCGTGGCTTGTTTTCGGCGCGTTGCTCAACGGCGCCAGCATGGTCTTCTACGACGGTGGCCCGGATTACCCGGACGTGGGCCGCGTATGGTCGCTGGTCGAGCGGCACCGGGTCACGCATTTAGGCGTCTCACCGACGCTGATCCGGTCGCTCAAGCCTTACGGCGTCGCCCCGGTCGAGCGGCACGACCTTGCCAGCTTACGCATGGTTGGCTCCACGGGCAGCCCGTGGGACCCGGAGAGTTGGCTGTGGACCTTTCGCACCGTGCTCAAGGGCGAGAAGCCGATCCTGAATTACTCAGGCGGCACCGAGATCAGCGGTGGGATCCTATGCGGAAATTTTCTGACACCCCTCAAACCGTGCGCGTTTAGCGGGCCGGTCGTGGGGATGGATGCTGACGTCGTGGATACGGAGGGAAATTCCGTGCGCGGGGCGGTTGGCGAGTTGGTGATTCGCCAGCCATGGATCGGCATGACGCGCGGCTTTTGGAAAGACCGCGACCGGTACTTCGAGAGTTATTGGGGGCGGTTCCCAGGCATCTGGGTGCATGGCGACTTTGCCGCGATCGACGATGACGGGCTGTGGTACATTCTGGGGCGCAGCGACGACACGATCAAGGTGGCGGGCAAGCGGTTGGGGCCGGCCGAAGTGGAGGCGATCCTCAACGCGCATCCCAGTGTCAAAGAGTCGGCGGCGGTGGGCGTGCCGCACCCGGTCAAAGACCAGGAGGTCGTGGCTTTTTGTGTGCTGCGCGACGGCGTTCCACCCAGTGAGGAACTGCGCCGGGCGTTGATGGCGCGGGTGGTCATTGAACTGGGCAAGCCGCTGAAACCGCGTGCCATCCAGTTCGTCACGGCGCTGCCCAAGACGCGCAACGCCAAGGTGATGCACCGGGTGATTCGCGCGGCTTATCTCAACTTGGCGTTGGGGGACTTGAGCAGCATCGAAGACCCTGCGACGATTGACGCGATTCACAGGGCGAATTAAGTGGTGCGCTGCGCGCCAGTGTCCACACACACTGCCTTGCTTCGCGCCCACACCGGCTAGTCTGCTACAATGGGTGGCATGAATCTTCTCACCATCGAAGGCCTTGCCAAACAATTTAGCGAACGGCTGCTCTTTGAGAACGCCGGCCTGCAAATCAACGAAGGCGACCGTATCGGCCTGATTGGCGTCAACGGCAGCGGCAAGAGCACGTTGTTGCGCATTGTGGCTGGGCTGGAGGCGCCGGATGCGGGCAGCGTGCTCTTCCCGGGTGGTGTGCGCGTCGAATACCTGGTCCAGGAGCCGCCGCTCGACGACCAGTTGTCGGTCCTAGAGACGATTTTTCGCAGCCAGTCACCGCAGATGCGCTTGCTGCGCGAGTACGAGCGGGCGAGTGACGCCCTTCAGCACGATCCACACAATGAAGAGAGCCAGGCCCGGCTGATGGACCTGAGCGCCGAACTTGATCGCACAGGCGGCTGGGCTGCGGAGGCCAACGCCAAGACGGTATTGACGCGCCTTGGTGTGACAGATTTTGACGATAAAGTCGGCATCCTGAGCGGTGGCCAGCGCAAGCGCGTGGCGTTGGCGCGTGCGCTGATCGATCGCGCCGATCTCCTAATCTTGGATGAGCCGACCAACCACATCGACGCCGATACGGTGGCGTGGCTGGAAGAGTATCTGGCCGCTACGCCCGGTGCGCTGCTCATGGTCACCCACGATCGCTATTTTCTCGACCGCGTCGCCAACCGCATTGTCGAGTTGGAGCGGCGGCAACTGGTCAGCTATGCCGGCAACTACACGCACTATGTAGAGGAGCGCGCGCTGCATCACCAGCGGCTAGCCGATGCCGAGGGCAAACGGCAAAACCAACTCAAACACGAGTTGGAGTGGCTGCGCCGCCAGCCGATGGCGCGTGGCACCAAGCAGAAGGCGCGCAAACAGCGTGTCGACGAACTGCTCGAGATCCGCTACGACAGTGGCGAGGAAAAGGTCGCCATTGCCCTGGCGAGCCGGCGCTTGGGCCACAAGGTGCTCAACGTGCAGGGCCTGACCAAGCGCTATGCTGAGCGGGTGGTGCTGGACGGCATCGACCTGCATCTGGAGCCAGGCGACCGTATCGGCATTGTCGGCCCCAATGGCGCAGGCAAGAGCACGCTGCTCGACATTCTGGCCGGCCGGCTGGCGCCAGATGCCGGCAGCCTCGCCTGGGGTGACACGGTGCGTGTTGCGTACTATGACCAGCGCAGCGTGGACCTGCGCGACCACATGCGGCTGCTCGAGTTTATCGAGAACGAGGCGCCGGTCATCCGTACCAAAGAAGGCGACCCTGTGGAAGCAGCGCAGATGCTGGAGTGGTTTCTCTTTCCACGGGCGATGCAATATGCGCGGATCGGCAGCCTGAGTGGCGGCGAGCGGCGGCGGCTCTATCTGTTGCGCACATTGATCCACCAGCCAAACGTGTTGCTCCTCGACGAGCCGACCAACGACCTCGACATCCAGACGTTGGCCGTGTTGGAAGAGTTTCTCGACCATTTTGTGGGCTGTCTGATCGTAGCCTCACATGATCGCTACTTTCTCGACCGCACGGTCGACTTTCTGACCGCCATGGAAGACGGAAAACTAGGGCCGCGCTATCCAACGCCGTATACGAATTTCGCGCAGCGGCGGGCCGAGGCGCTCGTTCCGCCCATGGCGGTGGCGAGCGTCGTAAAGCCAATTGTGCAGGAGACAGCGAACAGCCAACGGCCGGGCCGCAAGCTCTCCTGGAAGGAGCAGCGCGAGTTGGAAGAGCTTACGGCGCGCATCGACGCATTCGAATCGCGCAAATTATCGCTATTGGACGAAATTTCGAAAAGCGGCGATAATTACGAACGGTTGCGGATATTGACTGCAGAGTTGGACACGCTTCATCCGGCGCTGGACACGGCCCTTGACCGTTGGTTTGATCTCTCTGCCATTGCCGAGTCTGCTGCCAGCGCAACAACAGCGAACGTACCTGCCAACACGTTGTAAGTGTCGTTTGTAGGGCCAACTGAATAGATCATCGCATTTGCTCGGGGCTGAACCATGCTCGAAGTCACCTGCTTTCATTGCGGCCAAGTAGTTCAGATTTCCCCGGATGCCGAGCGCTGTTCTGTGTGCGGCATGAACCTGCGCAAATTCATCGGTCGGGAACAGGCGTCCGGCTATTTCTATGATCGCGCGGCCACAATGGCTGGCGCGAATAACGTGCTGGGCGGCTTCCAGGAGGTGCAGCGCGGGCTGTCGTATGTGACGACGTCCGAACTGAATCTGCTGGGCGCGATTCTCTGCAAGCGGCTAGGGCGGTTGGAGGAGATGCGCCACTATGTGGCGGCGATCCCGGTCGATGACCCGCTGCGGGGCGAGGGCGAATGGCTGTTGCGCTCGAACCAGGCGCGTCAGCGCGCTGTGCCCGAAGTGAAGAAGGGGGACAAAGCCCCGATCTCAATTCCGGTCATCCCCGATCGCGATGCCCTGCCAACGGTGCTGGATGAGGTGACGCCCTCGCAAAACCATCCCAAAGGGGTGAAAAAGGGCAACGCACTGCAGCCGGTATTGTGGCTTGCCTTGTTTGCGATCTTGGCAGTCGGTGGCTGGTATTTTTGGCAGAACCCACCGGAAGGTTTGCTCACGGCGCAACCGGGGGCAGCGGTGGACAGCAGCGCGGCGCCGCCGGGATCTTCCGGCCCGGATTTGGGCGCTGACACACCTACGCCATCGCCGACATCGGCTGGATTGCCGGCGGCGGGGGTGACACCGCCGGCGGATGGCGCGTTGACGCTCCCCACGCCGACCATCGCGCCCGATCTGGCGTTGGGAACGTCGACCGCCGAGGCCATCGTGGCCGTGGGCGACCAACCAGCCGTTGATGCGACCGATCTCACGAAATTGGATTGGCCGGCTTTTTTGCGCCAGCGGGGGCGTGCTGACCTGGTCGACCTGCCGGTTACCGTGCGTGCCGTCGGGAGCACACTGGTGTTCGAAGGTGTGGTGGAATTGGCTGAGGAACGCGCCACGATTGGCTTTGAGGCCAAACAGGTTCCCGGTGTGGCCGAAGTCTCGGTTGTGAATGTGAAGCTGCGTCTACCTGCCACCTATACGGTGCGCCCTGGCGATTCGTTGTGGGCCATCTCCGTACGCATCTACGGGAACGCGGAGCAGATTGAAGAGTTGTACGCTGCCAACCAAGACCAGATGGCATCTGCCAATGCACTGACGGTTGGGATGGTGTTGAAGGTGCCGCCGGTGGAATAGGCTACGGCAGCGGTTTCCAATGCGCGGCGCAGCGGCGATGAATAGACGGCTCGAATACACTGGTCGCGCAGATGCTCGGCGGTCTGTTCGGCCTGCAAGCCTCTGTGCCGTCATGTTGGATCCAGATTTTGTTGTCCTTAGACAATTGCCTTTCCTGTTCGCAATAATTCTACCGCGGCGGATGCATCGGCATCACGACGTGCAGGAATTCGTCCTCGCCCATGCCTACGGGGCGGATGGTGCCCGGGCGGGTGGATTGCGTCGTTTCCAGCACCACCTGCGGCTGGTCAATCTGGGTCAGGACATCGATCAGATAGCGGGCATTGAAGGCAATTTCCAGTTCGACACCCTCCACCATGGCATCGATTTCGTTGACATTGTCGCCCATCTCGGCACTGCTGGCGGTGAGGCTCATCAGGCCGGCGCCACTGCCGTTGGCCGGGTCGATGCGCACGCGGATGATGTTGGCGTTATCGCGGGCAAAGAGGAAGGCCACGCGCACGGCCTTGAGCAGTGACGCGGTGTCGACCACGGTCCGTGTCGTGTGGCTTTTGGGGATGATGGCGCGGTAATCGGGGAAGCGCGCATCGATGAGCTGGCTTGCCAGTTCGACGCGATGGAAGCTGCCGCTCTTGCCCTCCAGGTTCTTGCCCCAGATTTGAAAGAGAATCTGGTTGCGCGCCTGGGTGACGATGACCTGCACCTGACGCGACTCGTCGGCGTCGGCCGAGATACGTGCGAATTCACCCAAGCTCTTGGCCGGCACGATCACCGTCAGTGGTTCCGGCGGCAGGCTGCCGCTGACCGGCGCGCTGCGCAAACTGAGGCGATACCCGTCGGTGGCGGCCATCGTAATCCGCCCGTCTCTGAAGGTCACCTCGACGCCCGTAAGCGTGGGGCGGCTTTCGTCGGTGGAGGCGGCAAAGATCACCTGGTCCACCATCTTGCGCAGGCCCGGCGTCTCCAGCTCGATGTGTGCGCCTTCCATCGTGACGGCGGTGTTGTCGATCTCGCCGCCTGTGCCGATGGTGGGGATGATGGGAAAATCGGCGGCGTCAATGCCTTTGATGTTGGCCTCGAACTTGGCGCAGCGCAGATGCAGCGTTTGTGTGCGCACGGACAGTTCCATGTCGACGCGTTCCGGCGGCAAGTTGCCGACGAAATCGGCCAGCAGCCGGGCCGGTACGGTGATGGCGCCCTCGTCCTCGACCTTGGCCCCGATCCAGCAATTGACGCCAATTTCGAGGTTGGTGGCGGCTAGACGCAACTGGTTGTCGCGCGCCTCGATCAGAATGTTGCCGAGCACCGGTAAGGTGCTGCGTGATGAGACTGCACGTCCAACAATGGACAGACCTTTGGCTAGGTTTTCTTGAAGACAGCTTACCCGCACAAGCGCCTCCGCGTTTCTGTGTTTAGGGTGATGGACTAATTTTCACGGAGTATAGCATGGATTGGGCGAAATGGGAATTGTGAATCCAAAACAGAGAGGCGTGGGACTTTTGTCACTTCGCGTCGCCGCAAATCGTGATAGTCTGTTGTATAGACGAAAGCGCAGCGCAAATGCGCTGTATCCACCTACAATCGTATTTGCCGTGAAGGATCATCGATATGGCTGACGGAGTCTCGCCAGTCCGCAACCCGCGTTATTGGATCACTGGGTTTGCCCTCATGTTTGGCGTGTTGGTCGGGCTGAGCGTATTCACCTTTGTCTACGCTGAGGGTCTTTCTTACTTTTCCAACGACCCCAACGCCTGTATGAACTGTCATATTATGCGTGACCAGTTCGAAGGCTGGAATCACTCGACGCACAAGGCTTTCGCCGGCTGCAACGACTGCCACACTCCCCATCGCTTTCCCGACAAATGGATCGTCAAAGGCATCAACGGTTTCAACCACAGCCTGAAGTTTACGCTGGGGAACTTCGACGAGCCGATTCGCATCACTGGGATGAATGCCAGTGTCGCCCACGAGAATTGTGTCGCCTGTCACACGACGGCGATCAGCCAGGTCGCGCACGTAACCTCGGACGAGCCGCTGAATTGCGTCAAGTGTCACGGCAATGTCGGGCATGACAACGTTGCGCACGGGCCATGACGCAACACGCCCGGATGAACGCCGGCAATTTGCCTGAACTTGAGTTCAAGGCTTGCATGTTATCAACCCAACAAGCAGGGAGCGCATATGACTGAGCAAACATCCAAGAAATCATCGAAACGTCTCTGGCTGTCTATCGGCCTTTTTGTGGCGGCGGTGCTGGCAACGTTTGGCGTGCTGGCATTGCTGATGAATATCCAGGGCAAGAAAGAGGAAGCAACGCAGTATCCGCTGAAGATTGTCGAGATCAGCGAAACCGAGATCGATCCGGCTGTCTGGGGACAGAACTTCCCGATGCAGTACGATTCGTTCAAGCAGACGGCGACCAACTATGGATCGACCCCCTACGGCGGCTCTGAACCGTACAGCAAGCTGGAACGCTACCCGGAGATGAAGCGGTTGTGGGCGGGCTATGCCTTTAGCGTGGAACATAATGAGGAGCGCGGCCACGCCTTTGCGCTGACCGATCAACTCGAAACGCAGCGCATCGTGGTCAAGGAGCAGCCCGGTGCGTGCGCCAACTGCCATGCCGGCGAGGTGCCGCAGTTGATCAAGGAGATGGGGTGGGAGCAGTTTAACCACACGCCCTACAACGAGCTAAAGGAAAGCCTGCACACGGGGAGCACGTGCGCCGATTGTCATGATCCCGCGACGATGGCGCTGCGGATTACCCGGCCAGCTTTCATCAATGCCATGACCAAGCGCGGGATCGACGTGACCCAAGCCACGCGCCAAGAGATGCGTACCTATGTCTGTGCGCAGTGCCATGTCGAGTACTACTTCCAGGGCGACAACAAATTGCTGACCTTCCCCTGGGAAAAGGGGTTGTCGATCGACAACATTGACGAGTATTACCAAGAGGCCGGCTTCACCGATTGGACGCACAAAGAGACCGGCGGTGCGATGATCAAGATCCAGCACCCGGAGTTTGAAATGTACAGTTCGGGGCTACATGCCAAATCGGGCGTGGCGTGTGCCGACTGTCATATGCCCTATGTACGCGAGGGCAGCGTCAAGGTGTCCGACCACTGGCTGCGCAGCCCGCTGGTCAACATCAACGCTGCCTGCCAGACCTGTCACAACTTCACCGAGGCTGAACTCAAGGATCGCATCGACACCATCCAGGCGCGCACGGCAGAATTGCTGCGCCAGAGCGAAGCGGCCTTGATCGACGCCATCGATACCATCGTGGCGGCCAAGAACGCCGGCGCCAACGAAGAAGAGCTGGCCGATGCATACCAGTTGCATCGATCGGCGCAACTACGCTGGGATTTTGTGTCGTCGGAGAACAGCACCGGTTTCCATAGCCCACAGGAAGCCGCGCGCATACTGGCCGACTCAATCGACATGGCGCGCCAGGCACAGATTGAGGCGCAACGGGTATTGACGGACAAGCAGGCCGCGCAGGCGTCCGCCGAAACGCTGCTGGTGAGCAGCGCGGATTGATGGGTTCAACGGTTCACGATCTGGCAGCGCGCAGCGCCATCGCTGTCCTGTTGTGCTTTGCCCCATGCTGATGTTAACTGGTGTTTCGGGCGGAGCGCAAGCATGGCGACCGCCCCAAACAACGCTAGTGCGGCCAGTGGCAAGCCGGTTGTCGGTAGTTCGCCGTGCCAATTCTGGCCGGTGTCAGGCAGGTATGCGGGTGGCTCAGCCGAGGGCTGCATGGCTGTTGGGCTGGCTGTTGGGCTGGTTGGTGGCGAAGCTGCTGCGTTGGCGAGTGTCGTCAGGAACGTGATGGGCACGGATGCCGCGATTTTCTTACCCACAGCGTCTATCGTCTCGACCTGCATCCGATGGTCGCCCTCCGGCAGGGCCGGGAGTGTTACGGTCCACACGCCACTGGCGTCTGCTTTGGTCGCGGCCATGTCTTGACCATCGACCAGCAGGCGGACGAGGGCGCCCGGTGTCACGGTTCCGCTTAGCACCGCCGTGCTGGTAAAGACCCTACCTACCGGCAGCGCCATGATCGGTGTGTCCACCTCCACTGGGATGGCCTGCGCCGGTTTCACCGTTGTGGGTGCAGGTGTAGCCAGTGCTGTCGACGTGTCAGTAGGTGGGGGCGTTGTCCTTGCCGCCGATGTATTGGTGGGGGAAGGCGTGGTCGGTGCAGTGGGTGTGGCGGCAGGCATCACGGACAGCGTTTCGATCGTAGACGCCGCGAAGGCATTGCCGGCGGCATCCACGGCCTCGACCTGCACTTGATGCTCGCCACGCGGGAGTGCTTGCAGTGAAACGGTCCAACCGCCAGTTGCGTCGACCGTGGCGGTGGTCGTTTCCTTGCCATCCACGCGCACGCGCACGGTGCCGCCCGGTGTACCGGTTCCGCTAAGCACCGCTGTGCCGCTCAACACGCCGCCAGCCGGCAGGGCCAGGCTTGGCACAACGACCTGCACTTGGGGGATGCCAAAACCAGGTTGAGCCGGCGTCATTGCTGGCAACGCCGCGACCGGTGTGTTTGTCGAGCGAGGCGTTGGCGTCGCTGTTGGCGTGCTTGTCAAGTCAGTCGCCAGCGTCGTGATCGGTGCGGTGGGTGTGCCTCCAAGCGGAACCGACAGCGTTGCCGGTTCAGACACCGCGATCGTGTTGCCGGCGGGATCGAGCGTTTCGACTTGCACCAGATGGTCACCTTGCAGCAGAGCATCGAGTGTTACGGTCCATGCACCGGTGGCGTCTACCGTAGCCGTGGTCGTTTCCTTGCCATCGATCAGCACGCGAACAGTGCTGCCTGTTTCCCCTGTCCCCGTCAGTGCTGTCGTACCCGTCAGCACGCCGCCCGCGGGAATCGCTGGAATTGCCGCGGCTACCGCTACATGCGGCAGGAAAAGGCCGGCTGCGGTCACGGTGAACGGCTCAGACGCAGCGATTGTCTTGCCGTTGGCGTCGAGCACCTCGGTTTGAACCTGGTGGTCGCCCGCCGGCAGTGCTGCGAGTGTTGCAGTCCATGCACCGTTTGCGTCTACTAGGGCAGTCGCCGTTGGCCTGCCATCGACCAGCACCCGCACGGTGCTGCCAGGCTGACCGGTGCCGGTCAGGACTGTCGTGCTGGTCACCACACCGCTCACCGGAATCGCCTGAACAGGTGTAGGGCCGGCCGGCGTCGCAGCCAACCCTGCCGACCCGGACGACCCGGACGGGGAAAGCGTCACGGTATGCGGGGACGACGTGGCGCGCACGGCGCCCGAGGCGTCTACGCCTTGTACCTGCAACGCGGATTCTCCCGCCTGGTCAAGCTGGACTTCCACCTGCCAGTGGCCGCCGGCGTCGACTGGCGCACGCCCCAGTTCGGTGGCGCCGCTTAGGACCACGACTTGTGTATTGGGCTGGCCCATTCCTTCGATCAGGAGCGGGCCAGCCTGTGGATTGGTGCCGGCGGCCGGCGCTGTGATGACCGGCGCGATGAATGTGCTTTCGGTGTTTTTGCCGACAAACCAAATGATCCCGGCGCACAAGACGAGCAAGCCAAACGCCACCCATTTGCCGCGGCGCAAGCGCTGCACCAGAAGAGCGTTATTACTGTTTTCGGTCACAAGGCACCCTCCTGCGCCTGGGCTTGCGACGGTTGTGTCGGCATTTTGGGGCTGCTGTACCTCATCCGCTGTGTGATGTTCTTGACGCCGGCTAGAACGGCAGATTCGTCGCCGTTGGCCAATGCGGCCCCCAGGCCCCCTAGCACGCCGCCGGCGGTCGTCACCAGCCCGATCCGGCTGAACGTGGCAAGCGTGCGGGCCGTGAGATCATCCACCTCCATTTGGAGCGCCTTCTGCTTGGCTGTCGCGGCGTCGACCTGAGCGTTCAGGGCTTCCACTGGGCGTGGATCGGCAACCTCCCCGGTGCGCGCGGCGGCAACCTCGACGCGGATCACCTCCGGCCCACGCAATAATTCGGCCTCGATAGCCGTTAGCTCGCGGTGAATCGAGTCTTCGTTGCCATCCCTGATTGCCAGGCCTAGCGTGCCGAGCAGACCGCCGGCGGCCGTGAGCAGGCCGAGCTTGTGGCGCGCGCTGGCATCGTTGGCGGCGAATTCAGCTGCCTGGTAGCGAAGCGCGGTCTGCGCGCGCTCCAGATCGTTGTTCAGCAGTGCGATTGAATTCTGCAGCTTTTGCGCGGTCTGTTCGAGTGGCTCCTTGGCGGCCAATGCTTCTTCGATGCTGGTTAGTGCGCGCGTTGCCCCCACGCGATCTTCGCGCAGGAGCGAATTGCCCAGCGCGCCCAGGAGACCACGTCGCGCCGCTACCTGCTGGAGATTTGTGGCGCTTGTCGTTGCCGCTGTTTCCAGTTCATCGACTTTGGTTTGCAGTGCCTTGTTCGCAGCGGATTGTTGCGCCAACTCTGTGCTGATCTCATCCTGCGACCAGATCAACTTGTCAGATTCAGCCCGCGCCTCAGTCAACCGGCTTTCCAGTTCTCGATTTCTACGGCCAAAGAAAAAATAGTCGATCAGGAACTCGATCAGCCAGCCCACGGCAACACCGATCACTAACCATAGCAGCCAGTTGTTGAGGTTCATGGTGTGCGTGCTCCTTTGGGTTCAGAGAGGGTAAGTCAATTGCAGCCTATAGCATACGTCAATTCTCAATAAATGGGAACACGCGTTTGGGCATCAGGGAGCGACCACTGGCGTATGGGTTTGGGGGGTGAGCTTCTTGCCGGTTGCGGTTCGCGCAAGCTATGATTGCGTGATGGAAGCGGGCACGCAGCAGCGTTTGGAATCCCTATGACAGCGAGTCATCGATCGCAAACCGTACGGTTGTTGGAACGTAGCGCCGCACTGGCTGCGCGAACTTGGCCGTTGGCCGCGCGCATTTTTCCAGAACGGCTGGAAATCGATGAAAACCACGCGCTGTGGGTGGCCAAGACGCCGGACTACCAGTCGCGTCCGTCGCTCCACGGTGCCATCGCTGCCGATCTGGCGATTATTGGGGGCGGTTTTACGGGCGTAAGCACGGCCTACTATGTGAGCCGGCGCTTTCCCGAACGGCGCATCGTGTTGCTGGAGGCAGCGACGCTTGCCAACGGCGCCAGCGGCCGCAACGGCGGGATGATGCTGAACGGGGTCACCGGGTTTGACGGATCCGACCCCAATTTGACCGCGCGAATCTATCGGGTCACCAGCGCCGGGATCGCCGGCATCCGCGCGCTGATCGAGCGCCACCATCTGCCGGTGGACAACCGGTGCGACGGCACGGTCACCGTCTATACGGATCCGGCGCGGGCAGAGCATGCGCAGGCGGAAGTGGAGGCACAGAACGCCTTGGGCATCCCGACGCGTTTTTTGAACGCTGCCGAATTGCGGGCGCGCCTCGCCATTGAACGGGGTTGCGGCGCCGTGTTGGACCCTGATACGGGGCAGATCAACGGCGCGCAGTTGGTGCGTTCCCTGGCGCCCGTGCTGGAGTCCCAAGGCGTCACGATTTTCGAACATACGCCCGTCCTGCGCGTGCGCGAAGGGGGCACGATCTCCCTGAGCACGCCCCAGGGCGAGGTGCACGCCAAGGCCATCGTGTTGGCGACCAACGGATATACGAGCAAACTTGGCTATTTTCGCGATGCGGTTTTTCCTCTGCACTCGTATGTCTTTGCTACTGAGGCGCTTTCCCAAGCGCAACAAGACGGACTAGGGTGGCACGGTCTGGCTGGTTTTTCCGACGATTTGGACCGCATCTCCTATGGGTCGATGACGGCGGATGGCCATCTGGTCTTTGGGGGTGGGAGCAATCAGGCATACGACTATTTTTTCAATGGGCGGACCGTTTGTTCGCCCGGCCCGGCTGGTACGCGCGGCGCGCAGAAGGCGATGGAAAAGACGCTGAAGAGCTATTTTGCCGGCAGCGAAACGTTGCGGATTGCCTATCGCTGGGCGGGCACGCTGGGCATCACACTGGACCGACGGCCGCTGATCGGGGTGCGCGGCGCCGGCCAGAACGTCTATTATGCCTTGGGCTACTGCGGGCACGGCGTTACGCTGGCAAATCTTGCCGGCGAGATTCTGTGCGACCTCTATAGCGGGGATGATCAGCGCTGGCGCGATCTACCCTTTGTGCAGAGCCGCTATCTGCGTATCCCGCCGGAGCCGTTCCGCTGGCTGGGGTATCAGATATTTACGCGGTTGACGGGGAAGTCGCCGCGGGTGTGAGGGGATGAGTTAGGTTGGTTTGTGCGTGTGGCGGAGGTAGATGAACCAATAGACGACGCCCACCATGAGCGCACCGCCAATGATGTTGCCGATGGTGACGGGGAGCAAATTATTGAACAGGAAACCCTGGAGCGTCAGGTTGGGGTAGTCGGCGGGTGTTTTGTGGATGCTCTCCCAGAAGGCGGGTGCGGCGCCGATTTTGATCAACATGCCGATGGGGATGAAGTACATATTGGCGACGCTATGTTCGAAGCCGGCGGCGACAAATGCCGTGATGGGCGGGATGATGGCCATGATCTTGTCGGTTGTGGTGCGCGCGCTGTAGGTGAGCCAGACAGCCAGGCAGACGAGTGCGTTGCACATGGCGCCGAGGGCAATGGCTTGTACGAAGTCCAGGCCGGATTTGGTGTTGGCGGTGTTGAGCGCCTGCAGCCCGATCGCGCCGCCGCTGAAGGTGTACTGGCGTGTCAAGAACATGATCCCCGCGGTGCCGAGGGCGCCGACAAAGTTTCCCACATAGACGATCCCCCAGTTCTTGAGGAGCAACCACGTGTTGACTTTGTGGTTAGCCCAGGCCATGACGATGAGATTGTTGCCCGTGAAGAGCTCGGCGCCGCCGACCACGACCAGGATGAGGCCAAGCGAGAAGGCCAGGCCGGCCAGCAGGCGCGGGATGGCGGTCGGCATGGTGGTGCTAAACACCACAGCGGCGTCGGGACCGGTGGACACAAAGGCGCCGGCACTGACGGAGGTCGCAAAGATCGCGCCGATGGCGATAAATGCACCGGCGAGCACCGACAGGGCGAACATGTCGACCCAGTTCATATTGGCTTTGCGTACGCCAATCTCTTCGGCCTTGGTGGCCATGGCGGCGGGCAGCAGTGCGTCAATTTGAAGATCTGTGGACATACAACCTTCACCTATCATCTGTGTGCTGTAATCGGATTGTGGATGGATGGCGGCCTGGGTCAGGCGACCATGGATTCTGAGGCATGCATGTACCCTCATTGTATCAACCCTGCTGCAGAACGCCAAACCGACCGGCGAAGCACGTCGCCCTGGCCCCACGGCAGTTTACAGCCCCTATATTCACCATTCCGGCGGCACAATCGTGGATACGACCGATCCGCGTGACTGGCAAGCCGCTGACGTGAAGCCGTTTTGGTGATAAAGCCTACGCCGATGGTCGGGTACGTCGTCCAAAACGCTCGATGCGCTGCTGGATCTCTGCCACAATCTCGCCGACCTCCACCAAATCAGTGGCGTTGAGGTGAAGGCTGAGTTCGGTCATAAGGGGTTCGAGATTGGGTGAATAGGCTTGTAGTAGCGTGGCCACATCGTTTTCATAGAGACCGACGCGGGCGAAGTTGCCTTGTCGATAGTAGGAGTGGGGCGATTTAGTTTGGCAGGCGGACTGTGAAGGTGCTGCCGTGGCCTAGTTCGCTGGTTACCGTGATAGAGCCGCCGTGGGCAGTGACGATCGATTTGACGATGGCCAACCCCAATCCCGATTCGTCGCCGCTTTGCACGCGGGCGCCATCGGTGCGGTAGAAACGGTCAAAGATACGCGGCAATACATCGGCAGCAATTCCCTCGCCCGTATCGGCGATGGTGAGCAGCACGTTGTTGGCGTCGGCGCGCGCGCCCAGCCGGATTTCGCCGCCAGCGGGCGTGTGGCGCAGCGAATTGGTCACCAGATTGGCGAGCACCTGCGCCATGCGCTCCACATCTACCGCCACATTCGGCACCTTGTTCGCCAGGTCGGTAACGAGACGGACTCCCTCTTTTTCCGCAATGGGACTGTAAGCCTCGGCAACGCGCTGCAGAAGGATGGCCGGCTCGATGCTCTGCCGATAGAGGGTCAGTTCGCCGGCGTCGGCCAAGGAGAGGGTGCGCAGATCGGCGACCAGCCGCTGGAGGTGCTGCGCCTCGTCGTACATCATGTCATAGCGTTGCGCTGTGGGTTTCAGCACGCCGTCACGCAGGGCCTCGATGTACCCGGTCATAACCATGAGCGGGTTACGCAGTTCGTGGGCAATATCGGCGGTCATCTGTTGGCGCACATGGTTCGACTTGGCAAGTTCTGAACTATAAGTTCTTAACAACTGTGTGGTACCGTGGCGTTGGATCAGATGGTGAAGGATGGCAACCTCACCCAGGAGCAAGCGAACCTCGCCAACGCCCGCCTGGCGTTCCGCATCTATTGGGCGCAACAGGATTCTAGCCAGGCTAACCCGTTGTCCGGGCTATAACAGGTCGATTCCCCACCTGACCTGAGTAAAGAGAAGAGGTGCAGCCAACCGGCTGCACCTCTTCCTGCGATTGGGGACGGTTGTTGGCGACAGAAGTCGCGAGGATACCGATGGCAATCAAAAAGGCCAGGGCACCTGCAGTTCCGTTGCCAATAGGCGCAGGTCAGTATAGACCTCTGGATCGAGCGGCACGCCCTGTGTCTCTTTCTCTTGTTGCCGGCGCCACTCCAGTTCACCTGGCAACCGGATCTCTTTGAAAGGATCGATGAGATCCGGTGTTATCTGGAATTCCCGGGCGTGACGCCGGCCGAGGTCTGGATGCTCCAGCAGATCGAGGGTGAGGCGATTGGCGTTGACAGCGCATGCCGGCCCGCCGTGCATCATCGGCCATGTGCCCAGCCGGTCAAGCGCCAAGACCCTGCTGGCGTATGCGCACTACATCGATTCCCGCTCGGACAGGGGCGTCACGAATACACCGCGCCGGGGATTGGTGCTGACCAGTCCGCGTTGTTCCAACATGAGCAGCGCCTCGCGTGTCGTCGACTGGCTGATCCCGAACGCTTGCGCAATCGGAATCACCGTGAGGCGATGGCCCGGTCGTAGGTCACCCGCCAGGATGGCGCTTGACAGGCTGCGCACCACTTCATCGACAAGGCGGGCATGTTTGCTCTCGATCACGATTTCCCCAACGGGTCAGCACAAGGTCCGTCAACAAGAGAAAGGGCGAACTGTCGATTATCGATAATCGACAGTGATTTTCCAAGGTTGTCAAGCCCCTGTTTTCTGCTATACCGGACGCGGTTGGCGCGAAGTGCTGTTTAGGGCCGCACCACTAGCGGCAAGAACAGACCGGATAGCGTGCGTTGTGTCGTTGCAATCCCATCATTCAGTGCCATGAGCGTTACCGTGCCATTGACAAGGGTCAAATCATAGGTGAACCCCGCCGCCAGCCCGGTGATGACCACTTCGGTAAAGCCGCCGGTGGCACTCGTGGCTTGGATGAAGGCAAACGTATCGCCCTGCTTGGGGGCGAACCCCTCGCCGAAGTTGAGCAGAAGTTGGCCGGCGAGGGCGGCCGTACCGGTAATCACCAGTCGGTCGTAGCTGTCCGCGCCGTGGAGGTCGAGGGCAATGATGGCGGTGGGACTCAGTTCTACGCTGGAGGAGATGACCAGGGCGCCGGGATGAATCATCGCGGGGCTGGCACTGCTGCGCATGGCAGGTTGGGGTGGTACCCCGATACCCGGCGCCACCTCGCCGAGGATGAGTGTAGCGAGCGCCTGCACCGTGCCTTGCCCGAGCAGATGGCCGCCCGGCATGACAGCCAGGCTTTCCGTTTTGACCAACGCGCCGTTTTGGAGTGTGAGTGTGCCGGGCACATTTGTGCCAGAGCCACAAAAGATGGCGCCGCCCACACACAGCAAAGCGCCCACTTGCAAGGTGGAGGGCGTGCCGCCGACTGACTGCCCCGTGATGCGCACATCCCCTTGACTACCCGCATTGCCGCCGATGTTCATGTTGCGGCAGGTGACTAGCGCCCCATCTAACACCGTGATCGTACCGCGCCCATCGAAGCCGACGCGGCATATTTCGGGGCCGGTGGCCGTCCCCACGTCAAGTTGCGAACGCAGCCCATCTAGACTGCGTCCCGAGACCGAGACCGAACCGCGGCTGCCCGCCTCATGGCCGAGGTGGAGATTGCCTATCACACTCCCGCTGCCGCCGCCGAAAATCTGCCACTCCGCGCGTGCGCCATTCTCCATGCCAAGCAGCACATCTGCAAAGGCCAAAAGCGCGCTGGCCTGGCTCCCAATGCCATCGGTGCCTTCGACGACGAGGCGTGCATCGGGCAGCACCTGGTTATGCGCCTGCGACCCGGCCTGGAGCAGGCCAAACACGGCCACGACCCCGCCGTTGAGAATGTCCAACGTACCCGGCAGGGCATCCCCTACGCTGAGTTGATTGACGCGCAGGTTGCCCAAAGGCGGCGTCGCGACCCCAACGTTATCCACCACAATGCGCGCCGGGTAGGGCTGCAGTGTAGCAGCCTGCCCGATGACGGCCGCATTGGTCACAACCACCTGGCCGCCGCTTTCGATGTTTAGCGTGGCCGTGAAGCCTGCGCCCACGTTGAGGCTGGTGATGTTCCAACGAGCAGTGTCGCCGCCGACAGTGGCCGTGCCTGGGGAGCCGCTGCCCACCAAGGCACTGCCGCTGTGCAGATGGCCGCCGCTGATGAATAGATCGCCCGATCCGGCTTGCCCGACGACGGTCTGTGCCGTAGCGGTGAAGACCGTGCCGTTGTTGGTGATGTTCACCCGTGCGATGGGCGGCGCCGCGGGGTTGATGGGCGGCAGATGGCCAACGATGAGGTCGTTGGCGGTGATCTTGCCCTCCGGTAAGCTCATACTGGCGGCGCCGCCTACGGAGAATGGCCCCAACAAGGTCAGATCAGCCGATTGGAAGGCGATGGAACCGGCCTCCACACTGCTTCGCCCCGATTGGCGCGTGCCGACGGCAACATCGTAGGTGGCATCCAGGTTGAAGATGGTTTCGCTGGCGCTGCCCGGCACTTCGGCTGGGCTCCAGTTGCCGGCCGTGGCCCAACTGCCGCCAGCGGGGTTTGCCCAGCGCGTCACCTGCTTGCTGGCAACGGCAATACCCGTCGTACTATCCTGTAGTCCATAGGTGAAGACGACATTGCGCCGATCGCCGAATGTGCCCGTGGGGGCGTTGGCGGCATGGGTGCGTACGCTCAGGCCTGTAACGGTTTGGCCAAAAAGGGTTTGACCCGTTTGGATGATGACGTCGCTGGCCAGACTGGGGCCGCCCAAGAGCGCAACGTTGTCGAAGTCGTCCAGGGTGACCGCCAAGACGACGCGCCCCTCATCGTCGAAGTCGGCCAAGGTGATGTCGCGGGCCGCGCCGGCGGTCGTGTCCAACAGAATTTGCTCCCCACCTTGGGCATTGCTGACCACCAATTGGTATTGTGTCGCAAAGCTGCCATCATACACACGGCGCACCCAGGCAACCTGGTTTTGGTTGTTCAGATAAAAGAGGTTGTTGATGTCTGCCTCGGCGCCAGTCAGGGTTCCCATTTCGGTGGCTGCGCCGCTGGCGATGGCTCCCGTGACTGCCCCGGCCAGCTTGATGCTCCACGTGCGGGTGGTGCCCTGTTCATTGGCGCAGCGGGGTGGCGGGCCGGGGGCAACGGGGGTGCTCTGGGTCAGTTCGTAATAGGCTACCACCGCGTTGGCATTGGGGGTGGTGTTGGTGGCCAGCGTAGAAACGCAGTCGGCGCTGCTGTTGGCGAAGCTGAAAATGGGTTGGGAAGCCGTGCCATTGGTCAGTTGGTAGTTCAGGGTTTGGTTGGGGAAGGTGCCGGTTTTTTGTTCGGCCAGCCAATCGCCATCCCTGGTCAGTTGGCTGGGCGTGTGGGTGAACTCACGGCTGGTGGGTTGCTGCTGGGTGATGGCGCCGTTGCTCCAGCGGAAGGCGTAATCGCCCGCCGGCAAGGAGCCGCCCGCCACGGCCGCCGTGAAGAGCACATCTCCTTGCGCGGCCACGCCATAATCGCGGATGAAGCTGACCGTGCCCAGTCCGCCCGGCAGGATGGTGCTATCGGTGGCCACCGCGGTCACGTTACCTGGTGCGATGATGAACAGCCCCGTCTGGCCGTTGCGCGTGCCGGCAACGACAGTGCGGCCGTTGTCGCCCACGCGGCCGCCGGTCAGGTTGGTGAAGCCGTCTGTGGCGTTTGTCACCAAATTGGTGATAAACCAACTGCTAGCTGTAAGGGTATCGGGCGCGGTCTGGGCAACCAGGTGCCGACTTGGCAGCGTCAGCCAGGACAAGATGAACAGTAGAGCAAAAATGAGCCGTGACAATAGATGTGGTCTATGTCCGACCGGCGAGCCAGTATACGAGTGTCGGTCATGGCGCATAGGATCTCTCTTTCAGCCCATCTCGAAAAGCATAAAGATGTAGCGTACCTTCGACGCTGAAGCCAAATCTCTTGTACAACCGAAGAGCGGGATCATTGTCGGTGTAGACTTCCAGCTCAAGTCGCTGTAGATTCAGCCATTTATCCGCAAGGTCAACCGCGGCTCGCATGAGTGCCGAGCCTGCCCCTTTGCCTTGCCAATCGTCGCGTACCGTCATCCCGATTTGTCCGGTGTGACGACGGCGGGGTTTGTTCGGGAAGGTGTGCAAGCCAAGGTGGCCAACCACTTCATTCTCCACACAAGTCACCAGGTTGAACACTTCGTCCACCGGTTCCGCCGACCGCTTGCGCCAACTCTCGATCGAGGGATATGGCAACTGCAAGGTTCCCCAAATCGCTTTCGGCGCCACGTACACCTGATGGAGGGCTTGGTAATCATCCGGTTCAGCGCGACGGATTGAGAAGGTCACTAAGTCTGACATCGTTCGTCTCCCATCAGGGGTGTTTCTGCACTGTTGCGATTGACTAGGCACAGCCAGGCCGTGAACGCGCAACCATATCCTCGCTAGCACAATACTCAGTTGGGTTTGATGGCCGCGACTTGGATGATTTGCTTGTTTTCGAGACGCTGATAGATTACAAGGTGACCTAGGATTTCCCAGAAGACCAGTTCATCTGCCCGCTCGTAATCACCGTTTTGGGGTCACCCTGCGCTTTCTGCCAGCGCCTCCATGGCGAAAAAAAGATCGGCCACGACCGCGCCGTTGTCATCTAAATAATGTGCAGCTTCAAGGCCGTACCAGACTTCCCACATCTACGCCTCGGTTTTGCATTCGTTTGCGCATTTCTGGACTGGAGACCCAACTGTCGTTCGCATCGTTTTGCGCAATATTGTGCTGAGCCTCGTTCAATGCTTCAAGATGCTTGAGCCGGTTGACAATCTGGTTCCACTCTTGGGGCGAGACAAGTACACCGGCTGGTTCACTGCGACTCATCAACACTACTGGTGCCGATTCGGCCATTTTGAGGATTTTGTCTTGTTGGCGCCGTAACTCACTAATCTGTACGGTTTGGGGTATGGGATTGGGCATGATCGTTCCTTTTGCACTCAGACTTCGCATTGATTGCGATTTTACCATGCAGAGCACTATCGCGCAAGAGACATACTTCACAAGCGAGCAGATCCGCAGCCCTGGCTCGTGCACCGCCGACCCTATTCATCATCATCCTTTTGCTATCACGCGCCGCGGCCCGCGACTGACCGCCGCCGCTACGCTGATGCCCAGTAATGGCTGACCGTCGGCGCTTTCGGCGGCCCAGCCCTCCTGCACACTGCTATCCGCCATCGTCATGCGGATGCGCCACCAGGTCAAGCCGTCGCGCGCCTCTGGCTCACCGGCGATGGTCACGCCTGTGCCTTCCGCCAGCAGCGTGAAGACGTCGCCGGCTGGCTTGTCCTGGTTACCGGGCGTGCGCCGCACGTTGACCACCGTCTGCGCAAAGACCTGCTGCCCGATCTGGAAGCCGGCGCCGCCGTCCGGCGCCGGTTTCACGTCGACCGGTGGCTGGACTGTGACCGGCGGGTGCCAGTTTGGGTCTACCTGCGCCAGTTCGTTGGCCTTATCGCGATAGAGATTGAAGAGCGCGTCCCAATCGCTGTGCAGCGAACGATCGAAGCCGGAGTCGCCGTCACCATCGCCAATGTCGTTGCCCGTGGCCATAAAGCCCCAGGGCATATAGCCGCGCGCGCCCAGGCCAAACCAACGGGTCATGTCTTCCCGCGTCTTGGCGGGCCGCTCGCCGAAGCGACCTTGTAGATAGCGCTGGCCGTAGCCGGCTTCCTCCACGATGAAGGGTTTGCGCAGTTCGGCGGCGAGCGCGCTGTCGTCGTTCTGATACTCGTCGTTGTAGCAGTGAACCGTGATAAAGTCGATCAGCGGTGACCCATAGAGCCGGCGGCGCAGGTCGGGCGTGTGCAACCAGGCGTGGTGGGTGCTGATCATCCCCGTCGCGATCAGGTGGTTTGGGTCCAACTGGCGAATCTCGGTCGCCACCGCATGGTTGAAGTCAATGAATGCCGCCACATTGGGGTCGTTCTCCAGCGTGCCGGTGACAGGGCCAAGCTTGAGTTCGTTCCCGATCTCCCAGGCAAAGATGCGTGGCTCGTCGCGGAATGCCTCTACCACCCGGCGCACCAGGTTCAGGTAGTTGAGGCGATAGCCGCCGGTGAAGAACGCGCTGTTGAGCAGGTCGGTGGGGAAATTGGGGTCCACACGCGCGTAGAAGCCGTCGTCGCCACGGACGCGGAAGGGCACGTCGGCGTATAGGTTGGAGAGCGCCGGCAGGATGTACAACTCCGGCGTTTCGGCGCGCATAATCTCGATCACCCGGCGCAACCCGGCCAGCGTGGCGTCGATGTCGACGTTGACACTGGGCAGGAAGACGCGCACGGCTCGCGCCCCCATGTCGCGCGCGGCGCGCAGTTGCTCGCCACGATGGCCGTCGTTCGTGTGCTCCAGCGTGCGTGCGTCGCCGTAGTGGATGATGCCGCGGATGTTGACGCCGATAAAGCGTAGGCGCTGGTGGCCTTCGACAAACTCGTCGCCGGCCACGCGCACGAAGGTATTGGCGGCTAGTCCGCGCGCCGTGGCCGCAGCGCGGGTGAGACGCAGCGGCTGGAGCACGGCGTCGATGTGGATATCCTCGGCAGCGCTGAAGCCCGTGGTGAAGGCGGCGGCGCCCGGCGCCGCTACCTCGATCCGGAACTCGCCGGCGGGCAGGCCGGCGAAGCGGAATCGCCCGCGTGCACTGCTCGCCGTCACCAACACATATTCTTGCTTCCCCCCATTGCGCGGCAGTCGATAGCGTTTGGCTGCTACGAAACGACCACCGCCCGCCGCCAACTCCGGGTTGTGCTGTTGGGCGGCGCGTTTGAACGCCTGGTAGCTCAGCCCAATCACCTTGCCTTGCACGCAGTCGAGCCAACAAGTGCGCAGCGTGCCGTCGTAGCCTCCCAGCACGCGATCCCAGGTGACCGCCAGCGCCGCAAAACGGTTCTCAGGCAACAGATACGTTTGTTTGTGCTCGAACCGGCCACCGGCTGCGCCCAGCGCCGGATTGTATATCGGCGCCTTGGCCTTGAACTCAGCCCAGGTGACGCCGCCGACTTCGCCCGCCACGAACCGATCCCATGCCGCACGCAGGTTGCCGGCGAAGCCCTCTACGCGCCGCGTCCAGGTGACGCTCGAAGCGGCGGCAAGCGCCGCTCCGCGCACGCTGCCGATTGTATCCTGTGCACCGAAGAGACGCACCGTCGCTCCCGCTTCGACGTGCTGGTCGCGGTAGACTGTGCCCGCGATGGTGATGCGCGGCGCGGCTTTTGGCAGTGCCGGCGCCTGTTGCATTGCGGCGCGGCCGGCTGCTTTGCCCGCCACCATGCGGTCGACGAGGCGCAGCGGGTTGCCTTGGTTGTCTTCACCCAGGTGGCGGAAGGTGGCCCAATCGCCGTGATGGCCGACTTCGTAGAGACAGGCGCCAAGCACGTAGTCATCTTCGGCCAGGATGCGGTTGTACCACGCCAGCGACGACTCCCAGTAGAAATCTTCGCTCAACGTCTCGGCCGGGTCGAGCCAGCCGCGGTCGGGATTCTGTGGGTGACCATAGGCGCGGGTCAGCCCTGCCTCGGTCATGATTGCGCGGTGGCGGTCGCCGTACCGTGCGCGCACGCCCGTCATCACGCGCCGATAGATGCCGGCGCTGGTCGGCGTGTCGTTGTGTGGATTGAGCGCCGGCCAGCCATATTCGTGGAAACCGAGATAGACATAAGACTCCAGCGTGCGTGGGAAGTAGTCAAGATAGTGGTCGGCCTGCGTGAAGTTGCCGGCGGCAAAGTTGAAGGCCACTGCTTCCAGCCCCGCCTCTTGCATGCGTTGGCGAAAGGACGCCTGGATGCGGTCATAGTGGTCATAGCGGCGTAGGAGCAGCGCTTTCTCGGTCTGGAAGGAACCCGACGCTGGGCCGGGGATGCACTCGTTGAGGGTCATCCAGGCATCGACCAACCGGCGGCCGTTTTCGCCCTGTTTGTGGGCGAAGCCAAAGTCATAGTTGATGATCTCGTCGGCCAACATGCGCCCCTGGCCTTCGGGATCCGGGTTATCGAGAATGGCTTGCTGTGTGCTGAGGTCCTTGAACATGCGCCCGATGACGAATGCGTCCGGCGCACGCCAGCGGCGGATCTCTTGCAGCAGCATCGTATTGGCGGTGTCGGCATGGATGAGCATGACCGATGGTTGTACGCGCGTGATGGCATCCCACAGCCCGTGCTGGTCGATCGAGACGTGCAGATAGAACCCCAGCTTGTTGGTGCTCGCCGGCGGCGGGGTGGTGGGCAGTTCGGTCGCCGGTTCGACCACGAGCGGCGGCGGAGGAGGGGGCGTGGCCGGGTCTTGCTCGCTCACCAACGCGATGTCGCCGACCGCCTGCGCCACCCATCCCTCGACGCTCTGGCCGCCAGGGAGAGCCAGGCGGATCGGCCACCACGTCAGCCCGTCCACCGCCTGGGCAACGCCGATCACGATGGCGGCGGCGCCGAAGGTCAGAGCCGTGATCAAGTCGTCGCTGGGCTTGTCGACGTTACCCGGCGTGCGCCGGATGTTCACGGTAGTCTGGGCAAAGATCGTCTGATTGAGTTGAAATGCCATGGCTGCCTCTTTTCACGCAAGTCGTCATGCCTCACGGGGGGCACAACGAACAACGAAAATGTCTTTGCGCTCTTGGCGCTCTTTGCGGTTACGCAGTTTCAGGTTCGCTTTCCTGATCGGGCCTCCCGCGCTCAAAGCACCCTCAGTCCGCAAGCGCCTGTTTTCCCGGAGTCTACAACGGTTTGGCGTCCCGCGCTAACGCGCTTTGGGAGGCCCTGGCTACTGCTTCGCTGGCCGTGAACGAAACAAGATCACGTCAGCACCGGCAATCCAGCCGCTTGGAAGGGCGGCCCGTGGTCGTTTGCCGCGCAGGATGGAATTGGCATTCCGTCGGAATTGGTACAGAATCTTGTAGTAGAGGCTCTATGGCTCTCCCTGCCCGTAAGAGCGGACGAACTGGTGGTTGGTGCCCTGTGAACGGCAACCGATCGGAGGGGATGCGATGTTCGACCTAATCAAGGAATTGACGGAATTGCCTGGCCCTGTCGGACAGGAAGCGGTTGTGCTGGCGCGCATGGAGGCCCTGTGGAGCGCCGAGGGCGCCGCGGTGACACGCACGCGTATCGGCAATGTGGTGGCGCATGCGGGCGGTCAAGGGCCACGCCTGTTGATGATCGCCCACGGCGACGAGTTGTGCTTTCTGGTGCGTGCCATCGACGAGCTTGGGTTTCTCTGGCTGGCCAACGGCCAGGGCTGGCAGCGCAACGCCGGTTTGCGCAACGGTTTCACGATTGGCCAGCGCGTCAAGATCCTGGCGCGCCATGGCGTTGTGCCGGGCGTCATCGCCGCCGTCACCGGCCATCTCGGCGCGCTCACCCTGCCCGAACCCCAGGAGCTTACCTGGAACGATTTCTGGGTGGATACTGGACTGAGCCGGCACGAACTGCTGGCACGCGGTGTGTCACCCGGCACGCGTGTCATCTGGGATGCGCAGACCGCGCAATTTGGCCGGCATGTGGTTGGCAAGGCGCTCGACGATCGCGTGCTGCTGGCCGTGCTCACCGAGGTGCTGCGGCGCGTGCCGGCGGACCAGCGCGCCTGCGATCTCACGGTTGTCTGCTCGGTGCAGGAGGAGATCGGCGTGGTCGGCGCCAGCGCACTGGCGGCACGTGAACAGTTCGACGCGGCGGTGGTGCTGGAGATCGGGCTGGCCGGCGACATCCCCGGCGTGCTGTGGCGTGACATGCCGGTGCGCCTGGGCGGCGGGCCGCTGCTGGTGCACAAAGATTCGCTCGTCCATTATGACCACCGTCTGACGGCACGGCTGGAGCAGATCGCGCGGGAAGAGGGCATCGTCCTCCAGCATGCGGTCTTCGGCTCGTTTGGCAGTGATGGCGCAGCGCTGATGCAGGCCGACATCCCGGCGGCGCTGGTGGCGTTCCCCGCGCGCTACACGCACACCCCGTTCGAGACCGGGCATCTGGACGACATCGAGGCCCTGACGGCGTGGCTGTGTGCGTTTGTGCGCAAAGGATTGGGTGAGTAAATCAAATAATCGCCAGTACTTCTATGTCGCGCCCGACCTGCAAGCATGCCGAAACCCATTGCGCAAGGGGCTTGCACGGGCCTATGCGGTTTGCATTTGAATCGCCGGCGCGTGAATGTCGACCCGCGTATAGCCCGGCGGTGCAGGCGCAGCCGCCTGCGTTTGGATTTGCCGCATGAGTGCCGTCAGGGTGGCGGCGTCGAATGGTTGGTCTGAACCCGCATTGGCGGCGTCGGGAAGATCACCGTCGCGAGGCGCAGCAAGCGGTGGTGACTTGGGGAGCAGATCCAAAAATTCGAGCGTCTTGTAGTAGCGCTGAAAGCGCGTTTCTGTATGTGGCGAGGCAAGCACCGGTTGGCGTTGCCCGTAGGACAGCGCAGGGTGAAAGTAGGGATCGCCGGCCACGACCAGTTGCCACATGTGGTGGGTGGCGCGGATGCCGTCGGCGATAGGAATGTGATCCCCACGCGTGCCGCCTTCGTGGTGAAGCAGGCGGGCAAAGGGCAACCACACGGTACGATAGCCGGCTGCCATCGCGCGCAAGCACAGCTCGACATCGCTAAAGGTCAGTTCGTATTTCTCATCAAACGCACCGATGCGCGTAAAGAGCTCACGGCGTAGCATGAGGCAGGCGCCGGTGACCGCCAGGTAGTTGCGCACCCACTCGGTCGAACCGAACACGCCAAAGTGCCCGTCGCGCATGCCATCAAAGACGTGGCTGGCATTCCCCTCCAGACCGATAATGACGCCGGCATGTTGCAGCGAACCATCGCCGCGTAGGAGCTTGGCGCCGACTGCGCCGATTTCTGGACGCATCGCCCATCCTGCCATCGTTTCCAGCCAGTCCGGATCGATCACTTCGGTGTCATTGTTGAGGAACAGGAGCACATCTCCGCTCGCTTGCTGCACCCCGACGTTGTTGGCACGCGAAAAATTGAAGCTACCCTGGTAGTGCACCACCTGTACCCGTGAGTCACCTGCCAAGTCTCCATAATAGGCAAGCACGTCCGGCTCTGTGCTTCCGGTATCGACGATGATGATCTCGAAGTTCGGATAACGAGTTTTTTGCAGCACGGAAGAGACGCACGGGTGGAGGAAATGAAAGCGATCTTTGGTCAAAATGATGATCGAGATCTTTGCGCCCCGTGCCGCGAAGCGGACCTCGGCGCCGGAGGGGGTTAGCTTGATTGTGGCGTCGTCGGCGCCGAGGGCGGCAAGCTGTTTGCGCAGTGATCGCTCTTGGGCGGCGAATACCCAAGGCTTGGCCTGCGCATCGCCCGCCGCTGAGCCGGCAATCATGCGCCAATGGTAGAGCACTTGCGGGATATGCACGATCTTGCCGGCGCGCAATGAACAACGCAGCGCCAAGTCCCAATCTTGTGCGCCGTCCGTGGCTGGATCAAAGCCGCCGCATGCTTCGATCAAGCTGCGGCGAAAGACGCCATGCCCGAGCAGGTTGACCGACAACATCATGTCCGGCGACCAGGCCGGTTTGAACCATGGATCGCTGCGTTCGCTATCATCGGCCGACAGTTTATCTTCATCGAAATAGAAAATATCGGCGGCAAGGTCGCGGTTGATCGCGGCGACAACCGCAAAGAGCAGGGTAGGGGCAAGCGTATCATCGTGGTCGAGCAATCCGACAAACTCTCCATCGGCCAGGCCCAGCGCGGCGTTGGAATTGCCGGCAATTCCTAGATTTTGGACGAGATGGACGACGCGCACCCGCTGATCCTGGGCTGCGAGTTGGTCAACATACGCGCGGATCGCCGGATCGTCGCCGCCATTGGCCAGGCACCACTGCCAGTGCGGATAGGTTTGTTGTTGTAGCGAGCGGACGGTGCGCGCGAAGACTGCCAGCGGTGGATTGTAGACGGCCGTGATGATGCTGATCTGGGGTCGGTAGGCGAACTGCGCAACCGCCGTGCGTTGGGCACCAAGCATCTCGGCGGTGGGTTCGTGGTCGGCAATCCATTCTGGATAGGCATAGGGCGGAATGGGAGGCGGCGCCGGTGGGGGCGGCGCTGGCGCTGGTGGGAGGATCAGGCTGCCTGTGCGCCGATAGCGAGCGATTGCCGCGCAGGTGCGGTTGACGACGGGTCCAGGACCCTCTTGCACGAGTGTGGGGAGTACCGCCCCAACGAGTTGAAGAAATTGACGCCGGATGCTGAGTGGCGGCGCAATGATATTGAGTATGGACGTACCGATGCGCGGTGGGGCGTGTGCCATGATCTACGTGCGGCTTGCGAGTAATGTGAACGCCGGCCCGTTGGGGTGATTGGGGTCCTCAAAGTTGATTTTGACGGTGGGAAAGCCAAAATACTCCAGACAGCGGATGATATCGTCGCGCAGCATCCAATGGCTGTACGGTTGGCTTCCGCCACAAAAACCCGTCCAATGGAGGGCATCATCATAGTTTTGCCGAACCAGCGTGTGCGCAAAGCCCGCATAGTTGGCAGCTTGCGTCGAGGGGAATTTGCTCTGAAGGCTCTTGGCTTCCGTCCATGCGGGGTCGTAATAGTGAGTCCAAATGAGGAGATGCGTCTGGCAGCTTTTGGCCAGCAGGCTAATCAGTTCTGCGGGATTGACCATGTGATACAACACGCCACTCGCCACACCGATGTCGAAGCGCGGGCACGCCGGATCCTTCAAATACGCGAGGAAGTCGCCGCAGAGAAAGCGCACGCGTTGCATTCCAAGCAGTTCTTTGGCGATCAGGCATTTGAGGTATGCATGCGTATTCGCCTCAATCGCAACGACAGACGCCGCCCCGTTTTGCTCAAGCATGTAGGAATGGCCGCCTTCCAACGGCCCCAGTTCCAAAATCCGCTTGCCCTGAAGCCCCCCTAGCTCAGCGACAAACCAGTTCAGACGGAAGTCGTCGAACAAGCCGACTGTGCCCGCCGTGAGCGTGTCAAGCGGCGCTGGAAATTTCGATGACCACTCCCCCTTCAGAATATCAATGGCGTTCTGCGGAGAGGGGGTGCTCGTCAGATAGTATTGATTGATCGACGGCGGTTGCTCCGGCGGCGGTTGGGTCTGAGGAGGTTGGTTGCGGGCGAATCGTTTGAATAGGTCCATTGAATCACGGCTTTACGGCGGTGGCATAGCACTCGAAGGCGCCGTTGAGTGACTGGAGCGAACGGGCCAGTGCGGCTACCTGTTGCTGATGCTGGTGAGATTGCTGGGCTTGTTGCGTTGCGACCTGCTGCGCCAGATCATCGGTTAGCGGCTGCACCAGCCAACGAGTCAGTGCGCGTTTCAGGCGGTAACTGGTCATGCGCAACACGCCCTTGCCTTGCGGTGGTATTTCGCGTCGATAGGGAATAGGCGGCAGATTGGTCGGCTGCCCTGTCGCCTGGTGTAAGAACGCGTGCACCTCCGGCAACAGCGGCGAGCCGGTGGTCGAATTCTCGCCTTCTTCACTCTGTCGAAAGCCTTCGTGTTCCAGAAAAAAGCAGAGCAGCTTCGGATGGTAGAAACTGATATGCCCAAAGTGCATGTAAAACATCTCAAGATGCGAGTAGAGCGACCGCACATTGGGCGTGGCCAAGATGATGCGGCCGCCGGGACGCAACACCCGGAACGACTGTTGAACTAGTTCGATCACCTTGGGGTAGGGTAAGTGTTCGACGAGGTGGGCGCAGAAAATGCCGTCGGCGCTTGCCTCCGGCTGCGCGTGCAGGAACGCGAATACGTCCTGATTGACGATTGGCAGATCATTTTTTTTGCCTGCTGCAAACGCCTTATCGTCCGCATCCACGCCAACAGCCTCAATCCCGTGCTCGAGTAACATCCCCAAGAAATCGCCGTCGCCACAGCCCAGATCGATGACATGCCGGCAATCGGCAAAGTAGGGCAGGTAGAAACGCTGGATCTGGCGCATGACATCCGGGCGAACGCCCATGTAGCGCAGAAAATCGTAGTCGAGTCCCGGAAAGTTGGCTGGTTCAGCGGGCGGTTCGGGTGTGTGTGCGTGCATGACGTCACTGTAGCTTGTTTTGAGCACCAGTGCAATTTTTGTGGTCGTGTAGGGCAAAACCGAACGAGTGAGGAGCGTCCCGACAACAAACATCTCGGTGCAGCGCTTGCACCGAGATGTTTGTTGTCGAGCAGCGACGCGAACCCAATGATCCGGTCTTGCCGCCGTGTCCGGGTATGCCAAGACCCTTTGCTGCGTTACCTGACGAGGAACAC
>Ga0105047_10001109_pt1 | contig 47554 bp, 41 predicted proteins | sample MAT04_FD_78384 | JGI IMG/M metagenome (GOLD analysis project Ga0105047, IMG submission 78384) | Freshwater microbial communities from Lake Fryxell liftoff mats and glacier meltwater in Antarctica - MAT-04 (megahit assembly) | ecosystem: Environmental > Aquatic > Freshwater > Ice > Liftoff...
TCCGCATTTCAGAGCGATTTTAACAATGGCGGAGCCACCTCGCGTGGCGGCAGGTGTAGAGGCGGCTCTGTCCGTAGGACGTGCCGCCTTGAACCGGCCTGGAGTTGCCACCCGCGGCACGTCCCGCGGCACGTCCCGCTTCGCGGGATAGAGCCGCCTCTACGACGGCTACGACTTTACCTAAACCGCTCTAAATCCAGCGATGGGGTCCACGAAACACACGAGAAGACACGAAAGAAGCGGACTCCCGGTCCTTGGGCCGCTCACCCAGCAGGGGAAGGCGGCCGTCACCGCAACTCTTCCTTTCGTGTCTTTTCGTGTCGTTCGTGGACATTCCACTCACGTTTTTCGGCTGAATCTACTCCAGGCGATCACTTCCAGTCCGGCGTCGTAGGAGGCGCTTTCAGGTCGTAGATGGCACCCCAATCGCCGGAGGAAACGAGCCGCGCTTCGTCCCGCCAGGGCTGCGGGGAATCCTGGTAGGTTTCATCCTCGTTGCGGCCCCAGAAAAGATAACGGACGTCGAGATCCGTCGCGATCTCACGCCACCCGTCGCCACCGCGCATCAGCGCGTCCAGTTTTCCGGCCGGCTCCTCCCAGGCGAGGCCGTGGCTGGCGACGTGTCCAAGGTAACCGAGCACCATCTTTCTTCCGCAGAGGAGCAGCGGATGATTGTAGGTCGGCGCGCCGGCGAAGCGTTCGGTGGCGGGAATCGCCCGCACCGCGCGCGCGATGCCGTCGAGTTCGGAGCGGGTGGCAATCGCGTGTCCGCGGTGCGTGACGTCGATGCCACCGAGCGTGGAGAGGAATCCCGAGCCGAACAGCGCGAGGCACGCCACGGCGCGCGCCCACGCCGGCCAGCGGGCGAGGAGCTTGCTCCAGAGAAAAGGCAGCACCGCGAGATACGACCAGACCATCAGCTTGGTATTGTCCCATTCCCACGGGGCAAATTTAACGAAGCAGCAGACGAGGAAAACCAGGAGAGCAGGGAAGACGACCGCGCGAGCCCACGCATCCCGTTCGCGCCAAAGGACGACCACGAGCGCGGCGACGAGCAACGGCAGCAACCCGAAATTCACCGGCCAGAAAAGCAGCGCGGCGTGGATGCGTTCGGATTCTCCGAAATGCTCCCGGCACCAGGTGAGGAAGGCCGGGTCGTCCCACATCCAGCCGGCTTTCCAGCCGAGCATCTCGCCGCCTTGCAGCCCGCCGGTGACCAGCCACACGAGGACCGTGGCCGGCAGAAAAGCGGCGCCGACCAGCACCAGGAGTTCGCGCCGTGCGGGCCGCTGGAGAATGAACCACGCGGCGAGCAGCACGGAGAGAAAGAGGAAGGTGTGAAAATGAAACAGCGGCAGGGACGCGTAGAGCAGGACCTCTCCGCGGCGGGGCAGCGGTCTTCCTTCACCGCCGAAAAAGCGGGCGTGCCAACTGCTCAGCAGGAGCAGGCCAGCCGGCAAGGCGAAGAGCAATCCGCGCTGGGTGGCGAAGAGCGCGAGGGCGAAACTTTTCCACGCGAAGTCGGCCTGGAAATCCGCCAGTTGGCCGGTGGAAAAGAGCAGGGTCGCGGCGAGTCCGCCATTGGCCAGAAAACCGAACAGCGCGAAGCCGCGTCCCCAGCGCCACAGCGCCGCACCGGTCAGCGCACTGCCGATGAGACCGATCCAGACGAAGCCTCGCAAGGCATCCATCCCGAGCAAGACGGTCAGGCTGTGAAAGAGATCGACGCCCACGGGATAGGTGAGGGGCGCGCCGGCGAAGATGGGATTTTCCGGCCAAAATGGGACACCGCTCGCGAGATTGCGGATGTAGGTCAGGTGCAGCGAGAGGTCGCCAAGATTGTTTGGCGAAAGCACCTTGATCTCGTCCCCTGCGAGGAAGACCACCCACAGAAAGATGCGCAGCGAGACGAGGGTGAACGCCACGATGGCCACCCATTCCCAAGCCGTCGGCGAAGGGGACTCGCGCGGTTCGTGGCGCCCGCGCCACAGGGTGATCGCGGCCAGCAGCAACCCGAAACTGAGCGCCAGAGCAGCGGAGGATGGCGTCAAGCCGCCGCGCAGAAAAGCCAGCGCCACGGCGAGCAGCGTGGAACTGCTGACGGCGTAGAGAATGGCGGCGGCAAAGTTCATCGGGCGTCCGCCTGGTCTTCGCGCGCTTCGACATTGCCCGGCACAAACTTCGGCGTCTCCGCGGGCACCAACCCGGCGAAGGTGCCGGTGGAAAGATAGAGCGTCGCGCGGCTATCGGAGTTGCCGCGGATGCGCATCGGGATCTTGAAGTACGGCTGCTGCAACAGGGGCTCCGTTTGATCGACGAGCGGGTCGTCGATGACGAGGAAGTCGGCGTCGAGCGGATCGGGGAGTTGATCGAAGCTGGGATAATCGACCCTCGGGAAATCGCCGAGCAGCCAGACCCAGGGATATTGTTCCGGCAGGACGAGATGACCGCGCAGATAGTATTGGAGCGGATCGCGGCGGGTCAGCGTGCGCAGCGGAGCGAGCAGCATGTTCACATCCGCGAAGGTCTGCACATAGACGTAGGGCTCGTGCTCGTTGTCGTAGTCGCGGAAGTTGAGCTTCAGCGTGAGGCCGAGTGAGCCGCTGCCGAGGGCGGCCACGAGAGCTACCGTCATCCAGCGATCGATCTCCTCCGCGGCGCGCACCATCGCCAGGCCGAACACGAAATAAAATGGCCAGATCAGCGAGATCAGACACCACGGCGTCTTGTAGGGAATGAGGCTGTAGCCGATCAGCGCGCCCAGCCCATAGATCGCGAGATAGCGCGCGACCCGCGGCGTGCGCGGCACGAGCAGCCACAGCCCCGCGACGAGCCCGGCCAGCGCCGGCCATTCATAGCGCCCGAGCAGTTGCAGCCAATACCACCACTCCTTTTCGTGGCCGGATTTCTTCTCGAGACCGGTCCGCGTCCAGGTGCCGAAGGTCTCCCACAAGCCGGGCAGCGACGACCAATCCAGAAAACCGCCGGTGTAGAAAAAGAGGAGAAGCCCGCCGCAGGTGCCGCCGACGGTCAGCAAATTCGAGAGAGAAAAATTCCAGCCTCCGAACGGCCACGCACTCGAGGGAGCCAGGCGGTCGTAAGCGAGCAGGCAGGGCACCGCGAGGAGAAAGGCGAGGAAGTGGATGACGTAGGTTTCCTTCGTCAGAACCAGCCCGGTGAGGCCGAGCGCCGTCGCCCAGAGGAAGCGCCTTTCGCCAAAGCGCCACAACCCCGGCAGCCCCCAGCCGACGAGCAGCAGGAAGAACAGCAGCCACGTCTCGTGGATCGCGTAGCGCCCGTAGAAAACCATGGCCGGCGAGAGCGCCATCATCAGCGCCGCGACCTGACAGGCGCGTTCGTCGAAGTAGCGGCGGTAGGCGAAGACGAGACCGACACACGCGGTGCTGAGCAGCACGATCGGCAGACGGAGGGCCCAGACGCTTCGACCGAACAGGGTTTGCGAGACGAACAGGGTGTAAAAATGCAGCGGACCGTGGAAGTTCGTCGGATCGTAGTGGTAGTAGCCCTGCCGCGTCATTTGATCGACGAACCAGCCGTTCACGCCCTCGTCGAAATGGGCCGGCTTCAGCTCGAGCGCCACCACCCGCAACGCGAAAGCCAGCACCAGAATGCTCACCGAAATCCAGAGGCTCCGCGCGTTCATGGCTTTGACCGACCCGCGGCGGTGCTGCTAAGGGTGGCGCTCCCCAATGTCGGATTTGCCATATCTTTCCATCGTCGTGCCGGCTTACAACGAGGCACGGCGATTGCCGCCGACCATGGCGGCGCTGGCGGAGTTTTTCCGGGATTTCACGCGGGCGTATGAGGTATTGATCGTCGTCGAGCGGAGCACCGACGGGACGCTGGAGATAGCCGCCGGGCTGGCGGCGCAACAAGCTCATTTTCAAGTGATCGACAACGGGCCGCAGCGCGGCAAAGGGCACGCCGTCCGCTCCGGCATGCAGCGCGCCCGCGGCGAAGTCGTCTTTTACATGGACGCCGACCTGAGCGTGCCGCTGGCCGAGGTGGCGGTGTTTCTCCGCTGCTTCGAAGAACGGCCGGAGTTGGACGTGCTCGTCGGCAATCGGCAGCACGCGCGCAGCCGCATCACCCGCCGGCAATCGGCGCTGCGGGAAAGCATGGGCAAGGTCTTCAACCGCATCCTGCAATCCCTCGCGCTCGTCGCCCTGCGCGATACGCAATGCGGCTTCAAAGCCTTCCGCCGCGACGCCTGCCGGGAGATTTTCGCCCGCCAGACCATCGACGGCTTCGCCTTCGACGTGGAGGTGCTGCTCCTCGCGGAGCGGCTCGGCTTCCGGGTCGAGGATTGGCCGGTCGAATGGATCAATTCCCCGGAGAGCAAAGTGAACATCGTCGCCGATAGCCTGCGCATGCTGCGCGATGCCTGGCGGGTCCGGGCGCAGTGGTCGAAGAATGCCGGTTGCCGAACCCCAGCAACCTCGCCCTCGAGGGCATCGACTCCGAAGGCGCGCTGATGCTCCCCGACCAGCACCAAAACCTCCCCGCCCAGTGCGTCGATCTCATCGACCGAGGAGGCGGAGAGGGGGAGGGAGGACGGGCGAGTGGGCTCCGCCCTTCAACTCGAACCCCAACTACGAAAGTCTTCTGGGGCGAGACCAAGGACAAGCGCGCCTTTGAGGACCGCGGGGGAAATAGCGTGGACGGTTCTCCTCAACGCTGGGATACTCCATGCTGTAATGAAAGTTTTCATTAGCTATTCAGGCCCAGACGAAAAATGGGCGGATTTATTGCGCCAACGGCTGGCCCAGGAAGGAATCGACGTTTGGAATCCGAGCTTGGAAATCACTCCCGGCGAGAATTGGGGACTCAAATATGGCAAAGGATTGGAAGCTTCCGATGCGATGATCGTCCTCATCTCGCCAGACTCGGCGAAATCGGATTGGGTTCGACACGAGATCGAATACGCACTGAGTTCTCCGCGTTTCAGGAATCGATTGATCCCTCTGCTCGTGCGGCCTACGGCGCAGATCCCCTGGATTCTTGAAAAGCAGAATTTTATTCGGGCGACCAAGGACGTCGATGCGACGGTGCGCAACGTCGCTGCCGCCTTGAAGGAAGCAAAGGCCATCGCTAAACGGTGAGCAAAGCGGCAAAGGGCCGGTGGCCGCGCGAAGTATTTCTTTCCCACGCAAGTGGAGATCGGAAGACAGCCCGACGCCTCGCCGAAACATTGCGCAGACATGGCGTGCCGGTTTGGTATAGCGAAACCAATCTGGTCGGTGCTCAACAATGGCACGACGAAATCGGCAAAGCTCTCGCTCGCTGTGATTGGTTCATTGTCGTGTTATCTCCAAAGGCAACGCGATCAGAATGGGTAAAGTGGGAATTGCTGTATGCCCTGCAACAGGTGCGCTACCGGAACCGCATTGTGCCGATTCTCTATCGCGCGTGCGATCCAGACAAGCTGTCGTGGACATTGAACGGTTTTCAAAGGGTCGATTTTACGCAGGACTTCGTCAAAGGATGCGAGTCACTCCTCCGAACTTGGGGTATCGGATACCAGTTGGTCTGAGAGGCCATGTGCAACCGCATCGTTCAAAACGGCCGGGAAGTGAAGCCGGGGCAGCGCCTCATCGTCCATCTGCGCGGGCCGCAGGGCGAGTATGAGCTGCCTTTTGAAGCCATCTTCGGCGGTCCGGCGCGGAGCGAGAGCCGCCACTACTGGATCAAACGCGAGGGCGCCGAGCCGGTCATCGTCCCGGAGGTCGAGCGCTTCGGCGAAAAGGACAAGACGACCGGGCAGCAAAATTACGAGGACGTGCCGCCGGGGACGAGTCTGGAAGGCCTGCTCCTGCCGCCGCCGCCGGGCAAGGAGTATCGGCTTTTAAAGGTGCTCACCCAGCCCGCGACGGCGGAGCAACTGGCCCGGCTGGGCAATGATCGGGCACCGGTCCTGAGGCGGCCCTGAAGTTCTTTCGCGGTGAATTCCGGCATTCTTTGGGTGAATGGCGGGAGCGCCCTGTCGGACTGCGCGGTGCTGCAGGTGAACGCGCCCGGAACCGCGCAGTTCTTCGCTTCGACCATCGGCCACCTGTCGGGCGACGGACCGTTTTGCTGCAAACCGCGGGGATGACGCTGACCGTCGGCACCACGGCGACGACGCCCACTTCTCGGGCAGCTTCGGCGAGACGGCGACGGGCAACCTGACCAAGAAGGGCATGGGCAAGCTGCCAGCCAGTGCAGCGAGAGGTGTTCGACCTATGTCTATTACGACGGCGAACTGGCCCGCGAACGCTCCGACCGATACGCCGGGAGCGGCGGAGTGCGCGTGGCCTTTTAGCCGGGCGACGGGAGGGCGCTGCTCCGTCAGCGCACATTCCCGGCGGCTCCAACGACCAGTCGGCGCGCAGGCAGTTCAAAGCTTGTGATCGACAGGCGCCACTACTACTGGAGGAGGACTCCCTAATTTATGCGACTTCTCGTTACCGGTGGCTGTGGTTTTGTCGGCAGTAATTTCGTGCGTTACGTCCTGCAGCATTACGGGCCGGAGATGATCACCAACGTGGATGCACTGACGACCGGGCGCCTCGCCAACCTCGACGGCGTGGTTGAGAACTACGGGGCGCGCTACGAGTTTCTCCACGCGAATATTGCTGATGCGGACAAGATCGAAGCGGTGCTGGCGAAGCATCAGTTTTTTGCCGTGATCCATTTCGCGGCGGAGTCGTCCGGCGCGGCAGGCACGGCAGTCTTGCTGGATCGGGCGCGGCGTCACGGCGTCCGGCGTTTTTTGCTCGTTTCGAAGGCTGGCGGTGCGAGCGCGCTGGGGGCGTCGGAGGAAGTCGCGCTCGCGGCCTATCGCGACCACCGGGAGGAGGTCGTGATTACCCGTGCGACCGACAGTTACGGCCCCTTCCAGCCGCCCGCGGGATTCATTCCAAATGTCATCCTCCATGCACTGCGCGGCCGGCCATCGCCAGTGGCCGGCGATGGGTCGCAGGTGCGTGATTGGCTGCATGTCGAAGACCATTGCGCCGCCCTTTTCACGGCGCTGCTCGACGGGCAGGCGGGCGCGATTTACCACCTCGCGGCGGGAGCGGAAGTGCGGGACATCGATCTCGCGCATCGGATTCTGGAGCATCTCGGCAAGGGCCGCGATCTGGTCGAATTTCTCCCGGATCAGCCGGCGGACGCTTCCCGACGCCGCGTCCCGGCGGCGGATGAGCAGGCGATGCCGGCGTGGAAGCCGCGTCAGAATTTCGACCAGGGGCTGCGCGAGACGATCGCCTGGTACGTCCGCAACCGGGAAACGTGGGAACCGTTGCTGGATCGCTGAAGATGCCACGCAAAATCGTCATCATCGGAAGCGGAGGGCGGCTCGGCGCGGCGCTGCTGCGGGAATGGCGGGCGCGCGGAGACGAGGTGCTGGGTCTCAATCGCGCGCTGCTCGATCTCGCGGATTTTCGGCAGATTCGCGAACGGTTGGAGCCGCTGGAATTCGATGCGCTGGTCAACTGCGCGGCGCTGACCAACGTTGATCGTTGCGAGCGGGAGCCCGAGGAGGCGTGGCGGATCAACTCCGGCGCGGTGGCGACGCTGGCCGACATTTGCACGCGGAAGAAGGCGCGCTGCGTGCAGATCAGCACGGATTACGTTTTCGATGGCACCAAGCGCGAGCCTTACACCGAGACGGACGAACCGCGACCGATCAGCAAATACGGCGAATCCAAGCTGAGCGGCGAGCGCTGTCTGCACGCGGTGGCGGACAGGCATCTCGCGGTGCGCGTCTCCTGGATCTTCGGGCCGGAGCGGGCGAGTTTTGTGGATCAGATTCTTCAACGCGCGCTGGAGCAGGAGAGGGTGGAGGCGATCGCCGACAAAGTGTCGGGGCCGACTTACACGCTGGATGCCGCCGTGCTCCTGCGCCCTCTCGTGGAAGACGCCAGTATCGATGGGGTGGTGCATCTCGCGAATGCGGGCGCCTGCACCTGGCAGGAATACGGTCAGCACGCGCTGGACTGCGCGGCGGCGGCGGGGCTGCCGCTCCGGGCGCGGCACGTGGAGCCTCTCGCGCTGGCGGAGATGAAGACCTTCGTCGCCCGTCGCCCGGTCTATACCCCGTTGAGCACCGCGAAGTTGACCCAAGTCACCGGCCGAACGCCGCGACCCTGGCAGGACGCGGTGGACGACTATGTTCGCACCCACTGGGCGCCGAATTTTTCCAATCAGCGAAAGGCTTAAGCGAACGCCAGAAAATCATTCCCGGGTAAAGGACGGGTGTCATCCTGAGCGGAGCGGAGGTGGCACGGCGGGCGCAGCGCAGTCGGAGGATCCCGTGAGTCCGAGCCAGGTGCACGGAATTGCCCCGCTTCCGGCCCGCGGCTGTCGCGCGCGCTCGGCTCTTCGGCTCCGTTCCTCCCACCTTCGCCCACGAGGAACTCCGCTCAGGATGATCGCGTTTTTACCGGACGCTTCTTGCGGCCAATGCTCCAAGCGTCAGCGCTCAGTTCCACAACGCCTGCAAATCCGGATCGAGCCTCGCGCTTTTCTTGATGCCTTCGTTGATCTGGATGGCGGCGTTGATGCACTGCCGCGCGATCGTCAGGTCGCCGAGCCGAGCCTCGTAGCAGGCGAGATTGTAATGAAGGATGCCGGTGCGCCGAATCCAATCCGGCGCGGCCATCAACACTTGCGCCGCCTTTTCGCCCTTCCGCATCTGGTGCAGGGCAAAGGCGCGTTGCACCGTGAATTCGCCCTCCTCGGGGTGCAGGCCAGCACCATGCTCGGAGAGCTCCTCGGCGGAGCGCCAGTGCTTTTTGTGCAACAGCAGCCGGATGCGCGCGAGCAGCACGCCCGCTTCGTCCTGCTCGGAAAAGTCGATGGACTCCAGTTCTTCCAAAGCTTCGTTAAACATGCCGAAATATAGATAGCCATCCGCCGCATTGAGGGCGCGCCGGGTTTCCGGGCTTTGGGTTTTCGGTTGGTGGCTTAGGTAGAGCATTGGGACTCCCATCTAGAACGTTTCTGGCGGGGCTTTCGGACGGAATATTCGCCGAGGCCGAACTCCCGGAGCAGGTGCTGCCAGTGCCATCGGCACGACTGACCGCGTGTCCTTTTGCGGACAATGCAGGCCAGATGAAGCAGGACTCGTTGAGTTTTATGCACGGCGGTTACCGGAATGAATTAGCACTGGACGTGCCACGGATGGCGGGTGCTGGGACGCAGTCGCGCGCGTTGGCATTCACTCCACAAAACCGTCCGGTTGCGCGACGCCGATTACACCCGCCAGGTCCGCCGTCGCAGCCAGATATCCAGAGGCAGGAGCAGAAGCGCGGCGATCAAAAAGTCGTTGGTCAGCTCCCGGTGCCGGCTCGCGGCGGTCTTGGGTCGTGCGAAGACTTCGGCGGGACTCGGCGCGAATTTTCCGCGCCCCTGGGACGCCAAAGCGCGCAGAAATGGCTCATCAGTATCGGTCCGCAGGAATTCACGCGGGTAGCTCCGCGTGTGCCCGAAGACGTAACCGCCATCCGGCAAATCCGGCGAACTCACGGAGAAAATCGAAGTGCCTTCCGCGGGCAGATCGAAAGCCACGCGGTAACTGCCAGGACCGTCCTGCCCGGCACTTTTGGTCGAAGTTTCCTTCTCCGGGCCGAGCATGTTCACGCTCACGGGCATCTGATTGCGAAAGGTGCCGTCGGGCTTGATCGCGTCGATCGTGAGTTCGAGGCGGTTGCCCACTTCGGTGGTCGTGACCTGGAAGTTCGACTGGTCGCTCTTGCGCATGAGCCCGCGCACGACCTGGGTCCAAAATTTCCCGTAGCCCGGCCACGCCAGCCACTCCGCGGCCCAGCGGCTCTTCGCATCGCTGGTGAAAGCTGCGGCTTGCCCGAGTCCGTAGCGCCACGTCGCGAAGAGCGGTTCGCCGCGCTCGGTGGCGAGCAGCAGGTCGGCGGTGGGTTTTGGTTTGGTGGCGTTGTAGCCGAGGAGGAGCGGGGATTGCGCCCAATCGAAGCCCGCGGTGATCGGGCTCTTCATCGAAGGCACGGCGAGGAAGGGCTCTTCGACGAGGCTGCTCTGGGCGACTTTCATCGTCTCGGTGCTGAAAATTTGGGGGAGCGTCGTGGCGTCGTCGGTCAGATAAAAGCGGCCGTTGCCGCGCTCCGCGAGCTGGCGCAGGAAGGCGGTGTCCTTGTCCTGCTCGGTGCCGAGCGCGACGACCGTGGTCGTGATTTTGGCCGCGAGCATCGCCGACGCGAGGTCGAAGGAAGTGCCACCGGTGCGGGTGCTGTCACCCATTTCGCCGGCCACTTTTTCCTCCGCATCCGCCGCGTCGGAGAAAAGGAGCAGATGCTTCACGCGGGCCGGCACGTCGCGTAACTGCTGAAAGGCTTCGGCGAGCGAGGTGTAGATGTAGATGCCGCCGCCGCCCGCGGTGATGCTCAGAATTTTCTGCTCCGCTGCGCCTTTGGCCGTGATCTGCGAAAGCGGCACCACGATGTGCGGGCGAATGTCCACGGCGGTGACGCCGAAGTAGTCCTTGGGCTGGAGCGCGTTCATGGCGAAGACCGCGCCTTGGTCGGCGAGCGACATTTTCGTCTGCCCCGCGACCATCGCGGTCATCGAGCCGGAGCGATCAAGGATGACGAGCATCGCGACGGTCGGCGTGTCCTGCCGGTCGTCGTGCTCCATGCGAACCGGGAGCATTTGCTCGATCGGCGTGCGGTAATAGCCGCCGACGCCGTAGCTGTTTTCGCCGCCGATCATGACGAAGCCGCCGCCGAAGTCCTGCACCCAGCGGCGATAGAGGTCCATCTGCTCGCGCCCGAGATTCAGCGCGGAGACGTCGCTGAGGATGAAGAGGTCGAACTGCTGGAGGTCTTCGAGCGTCTTGGGCAAGCCGGTCAGGCCGCGCGTTTCGACGGCGATTTTCTCGCGGCGCAGCACGTCGGCGAGCGCGCGTCCGTTGGTCTCTTCGGAATCGACGAGGAGCACGCGCGGTTCGCCGCGCAGGCTGGCGGTGGCGGAGGCGCGATTGTTTTCCGCGACGGTGTCGAGGACTGGGACGATCTCCAACTCGTAGGAAATGAAACTGCCGTCGGCCTTGAGATTCGGAGCGCGGAATTCGTTTTCGCCGGGCTTTAGTTCGAGGTCGCGTTGCTCGATGAGGAATTGGTTTTGGTAGAGCTTGGCCTTGGCCGTGGTGGCGGCGTTGCTGCGAATACGGGCGGTCAGATCGAACGGCTCCCCGGATTTCAACCGGCGCGGAACTTCGACTTTTTCGACGAGCACTTCCGGCGCGGATTCGTTGCGCAGCGGGACGGTGAGCAACTCGATGCCTTGCGCTGCGAGTTGGGTGGCGACGGCCGCGCCGCGCTCGGCGGTGTCGTTGCCATCGGTCAGCAGGACGATGCGCCGGGCTTTGCCGGCGGGAAAAATCGCGCTGGCGAAATCCAGCGCGCCGCCGATGTCCGTGCCTTTGCGATCGGCCAGTTCGGGCCATTGCTGGGCGAGCTTGAGATTCGCGGCTGGCGCCTGCCAGAGCGTGGCCTTTTCGGCGAAGCCGACGATGCCCGCGCTGTCGCCGCTGTCTTTGGCAGCGAGGCTCGCGGTCACAAATTCACGGGCCTGCTGCTGGGCGCCAGGCGAGATGCTGGCCGAATGATCGACCGCGAACAGCACGGCCAATTCCCGCGAAGGCACGAGCCAGCGCAGGCCGGCGAGCGCGAGCACGAGCAGCAGGAGGATGATCGTGCGGAGCGAAAAGCAGACCCGGCGCTGGGCGGGTGTCAGGTCGGCGAGCGAGCGGCGTTGCGCCCAGACGAGCAGGACGACGAGCAGCGCGAGCGCGAGGAACCACGGGTGCGCGAGTTCGACCATGCCGTTCACTCCGTGCGCCTCCGGTGAAAGAGCCACCACTCGAGCACGAGCAGCGCGAGCGCCGCGGCGGCGAGGTATTGCCAGAGCGGCCAACTGGCGAAGTGCGCGAGCGAGATCATCGGCAGGGCGGGAGCCGCGGTCGTCGGAGTATTCGCAGCGCGCAGATCGGAATCCTCTTCGCTAAAGGTATTCACCGCGAGCCAGCGGGATTCCTCGCGGATTTTGATTTGGTAAAAACCGTTGGTCAGCGGCTGGAAAAGTTCCCGGACGGTCGCCCCCGGATCGGTGGCGTTGTAATCCTGCCAGGGAGTGCGCGATTGCGTGCCGATCGCCGCGCCATCGGTCAACGGCAGCGTTTCGCCAGCCCGGCGGCTGAGCACCGGAGCGGAATCTTCGCCGGCCAGCCAGTGGAGGGTATTGGAGATGAGCAGGGGAAAGGCGACGCGCAGCGGGAGGTCGGAATCGGTTACGTCGAGCGCGAGCGCGGCGGTCCGTTGGGCGCCGCCGAGCCGTTCGCCGGTGATCATGATCGGGTGCTCGAAGGAGCGAATCGGGGCCTGCCAATTCCAGCCTTCGGTCTTGGGCAGGGCCAGCGAAGCCGCGCGCAGGAAGGTGACGTTTTGGAGATTGACCAGCCGGAGCACGGGATTCTGGCTGTCGAGATCGGAGAGGAGCGGCTGCTCCAGCGCGGGTTCGGTGGTGTTGAAGGGCGTTTGCTTAAGGAAGAAGAAATTGCCCGGCGTTGTCGTGAGGTCGAAATTTTCCGGCAGGAAATTGTCGAAGAGCACGGCGTCGAACTTCGCGGCCAGTGCTGAGGTGAAGGCGTCGGGGGTGAGCAACTCGAAGGCGAGGCCCTGATCGGCGGCGAGGAGTTTTTCGAGGAACCAGTTTCCCTTGGTGATGAGAAGGACGCGGCGCGGCGGCTCCACGGGCAGGACAGCGTAGGCCACATTGTCTGCGGCGAGGGCGTCGGTGCTGTCGAGGCGCGCGGTCAGCCAGCCGCGGGCGTTGGTGGAAGGGCGGGGGACCGTCGGGAAGACTTGGACGGAACGCGCGCCGGGTTCGAGGGTGAGCGGTTTTACGTCGAGCAGGCGGCCGTCGAAGGCCAGCTCGACATTCGTCTTCACGGCGGTGCGGCCGAAGTTGGCGACTTCGAGCAACACCTCGGATGTCTGCGGACTGGTCAGCAGCGGGCGGGTGGCGAAGCGGGTGATCGCGAGATTGTCGCGCGCGGTGCCGACGCTGACGAAATCGACCGGAGTTTTTGGCCCCGCGTCTTTCGGGTCGGGTTCGCGGTCGGTGAAGACGATGATGCGCCGCTCGCCTTTGCGCGAGATGAGCAGTTCTTCCGCGAGGCGCAGCGCGCTGGCGAGATCGCCGCTGGCATCGGTGACGGCGACTTTTTCCAAGCCTTCGCGCAAGACCTTCTCGTCGTCGGTGAAGGGCGTGACCACGCTCGGCCCGGCGTTCATGCTGATCACCGCCATCTGCCGCAACGCGCTGGCTTGCCGGACCACGCCGGTGGCCGCGGCTTTGGCTTTGGCAAAGCGCGTCTGGCCGTCGGGCTCGGTCGCCTGCATGCGGGCGCGCGTGTCGAGGATGAGCACGGCGGAGGCGCCTTCACGCACTTGCTGATCGAGCGTCGGACGCAGCAGCGCGCCGAGGATGAGCGCGAAAATCAGCAAATGCAGCAGCAGGGAAAAGAGCTGGCGCAGCCGCTGGAAAAAGGCGCGGCGGCGGCTTTCCTGCAACACCCGCTGCCAAAATTGGAGCGTCGAGACCGAGACCGGCCGCCGCTTTAGCTTGAGCAGGTAAAGCAGAACGATGACCGGCGCCACCGCGGCAAAACCCACGGCCCAGGCGTTGAGGAACGTCACTGGATCATCCTCCCGTCGCGAAGGACGCGCAGCACGAGGTCTTCAAACGAAACGGCCGTGGTGGCTTGCGCGTAGGAGATGCCCTTCTCGACGCAAAACGCGGCGGTCCTTTCCAGAAAGCCGTCGATTTCCGCGTGGTAGCGTTTGAGCAGCGATTCACTGGCGGTCACTTCGCAGGCTTCGCCGGATTCGCTTTCGATGAGCCGGAGATCGCCGGTGGCCTCCGGTCGCAGTTCGGCGGGGTCGAGGACCTGGATGACGTGGACTTCAAACTGGCTGTGGCGCAAGAGCGCGAGCGCCTCTTCGCAACCCTTCGGATCGAACAGATCGCTCAGCACGAAGACCAGCCCGCGCCGTTTCATCCGCTGGGCAAAGCTGCGCAGGCTGGGCAGCAGGCGCGTCTCGCCTTCCAGCGCGGGCGCGTCGCGGAGAAAATCGAGCACCTTGTGAAACTGACTCTTACCCCGGCAGAGGCCGAGGTCTTCCTCCAGCCGGGAGGCGAAGTAGTGGACGTTCACTCGGTCGAGATTGGCCAGGCCGATGTAGGCGAGTGAGGCGGTGATCTTGCGCGCCTGATCGAACTTGCTCAGCCGGTTGCTGCCCGGCGGCGTCCAGCGCATCGAGGCGCTGGCGTCGAGCAGGAAGGAAATGTCGAGATCCTGCTCCTGCTCGAAGAGCTTGATGAAAAGGCGGTCGAGCCGCCCGTAGATGTTCCAGTCGATCGAGCGCAGGTCGTCGCCCGTGGAGTAGTTGCGGTAGTCGGCGAATTCGAGGCTGGAGCCGACCTGCCGGGAGCGACGTTCGGCGCGATGCGCGCCGCGAAAGAGTTTTTTGGAAAGGAGATAGAGCTGTTCGAGCTTCGAGAGGAAGGCCGAGTCGAAAAGCAGGGGGGTGGTGGTTTCCAAGGCGCGGTTAAATTGCGCGGGAATTCCCGCTTCGGCAATCGCGTTCCCGATCACATTTCGGCAAAATGTGGTGGCATTCGGGCATAAGGGCTGCTTTCTAGAGATTCTAAATCCTGCGACTATGTCATTAACCGCCACCATTTCCGAACCTGTTGAGAACATCGTGCCCTCGGGCCTGCGCATTCACGAGCCCACCGATCCGAATGTGACGCCGGTGAAAAAGATTCTCCTTCTGGAGGACGACCCGGCTTTCAAGGAGATCATGACCGACTTCCTGAGCGAAACCGGTTTCGAGGTCGTCGCCGTGGTCAATGGCGTCGAAGGCGTGCATCAGGTGCTGGCCAGCGATTTCGAGGTCATCCTGTGCGACATGATGATGCCGACGCTGCCCGGCGACATGTTTTTCCGCGCGGTCGAGCGGATGCGTCCGCATCTCTGCGACCGCTTCATTTTCATGACTGGCCACCGCGGCAACGTGAAGGTCAACGATTTCATCAAGAGCGTGAACGGCACGATCCTGACCAAGCCGTTCCACGTCGATGACCTGCTGGAGATGATCGCTTTCATCAACGTCCGCACGATGCTCCTCGCGGCGTAACCCTTCCCACCCCCCCCAAAAAAAATGCGCGTGCTGATCGCTGATGACGACCGGGAAATGGCGGAAGTGCTCGCGGCTTATGTCGGAGAATGCGGCCACGAGGCGGTCGCGACGGTCACGGGCGGGGGACTGGCGGTGATTCAGGCATTTGCGCGCTTCCAGCCGGACGCGGTGCTATTGGATATCAGGATGCCGCGTTTCAATGGGCTCACAGTTTGCCACGCCCTGCTCAGCCGGAAACCCGACGCCAAAATCATTTTTGTTTCCGGCAGCGTGGAAGGAGACAATCCGTTTATCAGCGGATGCGGCGCTGCGGCGTATCTTCAGAAGCCCGTCAGTGTGGCCGAACTCCGCGAGGCGCTCGGTGCGGTGGAGACCGGGAAGGCGCTGGCTTAACCGCCGCTCCGCACTTTCTCTTTTTTGGCCTCCGCGTCTTCGGTCGCGCGGCGGATTTCGTGGTGGAGTTGCTGATCGAGTTGGGCGGCGTCCTCATATTTCCCCTCCGCCGCGGCCTCGGCGATCTTGTCTTTCAGAAACAGCTCCTGCTCGGCGATTTTCGCCTTGGCCGCGGTTTCGATCTCGGCGATGGCGGTCTTTTGGGCGGCACTGAGTTGGTGGGTGGGCGACTGCTTTTCCAGTCGCTCCATGGCGAGTTCGTAAGCGGATTTCATGGGCGGGTGAATCGGGTTTTGGGTGAGCCAATTGAGGGTTGAGACTTGAGCGCAGCGCAATAACGTGCGGCCTCGCTTTCGTCGAAACATCGCGTTTCATCCCGCTGCACTCAACTCTCATCTCATGATCAAGCTTCTCAGCACCGACTTCGACGGGACAGTCGTCAACCACGAAAGCGTCCCGCTGGTGCATCCGGATTTTTTTTCCGTGGTCGGGGAAATGCGCTCGCGCGGCGTCGTCTGGGCGGTGAATACCGGGCGGGTGCTCTGGCACATCGAGGAAGGGTTGCGCGAGCTGAAGTTTCCTTTTGAGCCGGATTATGTGCTGACGTCGGAACGGGAGGTTTTTCATCGCGGCGCGGATGGCCGCTGGCAGGATTTCGGCGACTGGAATGCGCGCTGTGCCCAGGCGCACGATGTCCTTTTTGCCAAGGCGAGCACGCTGCTCACCGACATTGAGCATTACCTCGCGGATCACACCAAGGCGCACCCGATCTACGAAGGCGAGCGCCTCATCGGCCTCGCGGCGGAGACGGATGAGGAAATGGATCGCGTGGTCGAATTCCTCGCCAAGGAATGCCTGCGCGTGCCGGGTTTCCAATTCATGCGCAACTCGATCTACGTGCGGTTCTGCCACGAGGCTTACAGCAAAGGCACGGCGCTTGGTGAACTCGGGCGGCTCACCGGCATTTCGCGCGAACAGATTTTTGCCGCAGGCGACCACTACAACGACCTGCCGATGCTCGACGGCCGGCACGCGGCGTGGGTGGCCTGCCCGGGCAACGCCGTGGACGCGGTGAAGCGAACGGTGAAGGAAGCCGGCGGTTACGTCGCGGAAGGCGCGTGCAGCGAAGGGATCGTCGAGGCGCTCCGGTTTTTCGAGCCGCGGAGTTGAGAGTTGAGCGGCGGACGAGGGCTGGCGCAGACTGCCGGGCACATTCCCCATGAAGCAGCGCCTCATCCAGCAGGTTGGTCGCAGCGCGCGGCTCCGCGTGCTCAATGAACTCAAGCGCACGCAGGGCCTGTGCGTCGCCGATCTGGCGGCGAAGATCGGCATGAGCTACATGGGCATCAAAGGCATCTGCCTCGATCTCGAAAAGCGCGGCCTGCTCGACACCTGGCGGGCGCCGCAGAAAATCGGCCGCCCGCACATGCTCTACCGGCTCACCCAGCGGGCGCACGATCTCTTCCCGACGGCAAGTAATGCGATGACGATCGAGGTGCTGGAATCGGCGCGGAAACTTTTCGGCCCGAGCGCGCCGGAGAAGCTCCTGCACGTTGTCTTCCAGCAAAAGGCCGAGCATTACCTCGCCAGGCTGAAAGGCGAGACGCCCGCCGAACGCGCCAAGTGGCTGGCCCGCTTGCGCGATCACGACGGCCACATGGCCGGATGCGAAACCGACGCCGCCGGCGCGGTCCGGATCGTCGAGCACCATTCGCCGATCCTCGATGTGCTCCGTGCCTTCCCGCTGGTTGCCCGGCTGGAGACGGACCTGTTTCAGCGCCTGCTCGGCACTCCGATCCAACGCGAGGAAACCACCGCCTCCGGTCTCTACAACGCGACTTTCCGTCTGGGCTGATGCCGTCTTGAGAAACGGAGGAAGGGCGGCACTTTCCCTGCTTATCTCAAGCCGCATGAATCCAAGCTGGCGATCCGACGACTCCGGCCCTTTGCCTGCGGTTCGCACCACGGCGGATGGCCATCTCGGTCTGACCCGCCAGGATCTCTTCGCGGAGCCGCTCCCCGATCTCGATCAGCAGTTGAGCGCCGAACTGAGTGGCGCTTCGTGGGCAGTCGTGAGTTTCGTGCCCGAGGATGCGGCGTGGTGCGATTGGATTTATCGCTGTCTGAATGGCTACCCGTTGTCGGTTTCGTTGATCGGTCGCATCACGCCGCACGGTTTTCCCCGCCCGGATTGCCTGTCCGTTTTTCCCGACCGGCAGGATCCGACCTACGAGGAGCAGGCGGCGCAGGCGCTCGAAAGCAGCGCATATCTCATCGTCGTCTGCTCGCCACATTCCGCGCAGGCGGCTGCGGTGGAAGAGAGCATTCGCGTTTTCAAAAAATCCGGCGGCGAAGAGCGCATCATCGCGCTCGTCGTGGATGGACTGCCGGATGCGCAACCCGGCGAGCGTCTGCGCGCCCCCGGTTTCGACTGGCTGCCCGCGTGGCTGCGCTGGCGGTGCGATGAAAAGGGCTTTTGTCCGGCGGACCGCAGCGAACCGCGCGTGATCGAGGCGCGGCGGGGCTTGGCCAGCCTGCGGCAGGTGCGCGACGCGCTGCTCACCGCGGTGGTCGATCTGGAGGCCGGTGAACTCCAGGATCTCGGGATCTTTAACCGACCGTTGCCAGAACTTCCTGCTGTGCCTACTGTCGTGCTGTCCACGATGCCCCAGTCGTTTTTCACAGACATCCCGGTGCCCACGCCGGAGCCCTCCGTCCAGCGGGATGCTGCGTTCATGATTGGCACCGCCCTCGTGCTGATCGCCGTCGCCGTGATTTTTGGCATCAAGAGCTTCCGCGAACTCAGCGCGGAAGAACCGCAGTCCGCGCTTGCCGTCGGTCCGCGCGCGACGCCGCGGATCGTCCGCCCAGCGGCCCTGCCACCCATGCCGGTCTCCGAGCCGCGAGCTGAGGCGGAACCGGTTGCTCCCGTGGCGAGCGTCGCGGCCATGCTGGCGGCTTCCGCGCCGCCCGCGCCCGCACCGGTGGCTGCGCCCCGCCCGAATATTCCCCAGTTCGCTCCGTCGCAGGTTTTCGCGCTGACGCGGGTCCAGCCAACGCCGCCGGCCCAAGCCGTGGCGGCGCCCCCCGTTTCGATCGCCGACGATGCCGTGCTCCTTGATGAAGTGAAGACGCTCGAACGCCGTGGCGATGAAATCATGGCCGAGCGCCGCACCGAGGATGCGCTCGATCTTTACAGCACCGCGCTCGGCAGCGCGATCGAGTATGCCGCACGCAAAGGCGCCAACCCGGCGGCCAAGGATCAGGTGGTAATGCTCCAGCGCAAGCTTGGGATGCTCCAGGTGCAAAATGCCTCGACCGCCGAGGCGCGGACGACTTACCAGCAGGCCCGAAAGACCCTGCTGCAACTCAAGCAGCAAGGCATCTGGAGCCGTGAGCGCGCCAAGACGCTCGACGAAATGGAGTCGCGGCTGCTCTCCCTGCCGCGCGACTAATTTCGGCCTCGCGGTGACCGGGGGAAATCGGCGGAGAAAGAGCTTGCCGAGCGGGACTCGCTCGCTACTGTGCCCGCCCCATGCCTCGATCCATCGCACGTCGCAAGACGAAAAAAGCCGCCGTAAAGCGAATCAAAGTGACCGGGACGGGCAAGCTCATGCGCCGCAAACCGGGCCTTCGCCATCTCGCCTCGAGCAAAAGCTCGAAGCAGAAGCGCAAGCTCGGCAAGGACGGCCAGGTCCACGAGACCATGGTCGCACGCATCCGAGAGTGCCTGCCGTTCGCGTGACCTTCTTCTCGTAATCCTAATCCTCCCTGCCCGACGGGCGGGAGATAGGGATTACGATCAAAGAGCCCGCTTCAAGGCCCATCTGACCCCGCCACCTGCTCCGCCTCGCGGAGTGCCTCAGCGAATGAGGTCGGCGGGATCACCCACCAAACGAACCATTCGCTGAACCAAACAGGAGGCCCGGATAAACCGGGTTTTTAAAACACATGGCAAGAGCCACCAATGCCCCCGCGAGTCGGGAGCGCCGCAAAAAAGTCGTCGATAAAGCCCGTGGATATCGCGGACGCCGTTCCAAGCTGTTCCGCTACGCGAAGGACGCAATGATGAAGGCCCAGACTTGGGCCACCCGCGACCGCAAAACCCGCAAACGCAATTTCCGCATGCTCTGGCAGCAGCGGATCAATGCCGCCGCCCGCGCGCACGGCCTGACCTACAGTCGCTTCATCGAGGGCCTCAAGGCCGCCGGGATCGAGCTCGATCGCAAGATCCTCGCCGACCTCGCGGTCACCGACGAAGCCGCTTTCAAGGCCATCTTCGACCAGGCGAAAGCCGCACTCGAGGCCAAGCGCGACACCGCCAAGAAGGCCGCGTAAGCAGCGTTAAACCCTTTCCACAGCCTCGAATGCGCCTCGCGTGTTCGAGGCTGTGCTGTTTTCACCAGAGGTTTTTTAACCGCAGAGGCGCAGAGGACGCAGAGATCCGCAGAGGAAATAAATCTGCCTTTTCTTTCATCCGCTCAATTTCGAATGCTGCCTCTCCGCTCCTCTGCGTCTTTGCGCCTCTGCGGTTAAATTCTTCACCAACCACTTTCCCCAAATGGACCAGCAACTCGAACAACTCCGCATCGAAGCCCTCGCCGCCATCGCCACCGCCGCGGATGAAACCGCGGTCGAGCAGGCCCGCATCAAGTTCGTCGGCCAGTCCGGTGAACTGACCGCGTTGAGCAAAGGCATGAAGGACGTCTCGAAGGACGACAAGCCGCGCATCGGCAAACTCCTCAACGACGTTCGCACTGCCGTCACCGCCGCGCTCGATGAACGGAAAGGCGCGCTCCTGGCCGATGCCGATGCCGCCGCGTTCGCCGGCGTCGATGTCTCGCTCCCCGGCACCGCCCCGCGCCTTGGCTCGCTGCATCCGATCACGCAACTTCAGGATCGCGCCGTCCAGATCTTCCGCCGCATGGGCTTCGCCCTCGCCGACGGCCCCGACATCGAGGACGAGTGGCATTGCTTCGACGCGCTCAACACGCCGGCCGACCACCCCGCGCGCAACGAGCAGGACACCTTCTATCTCCCCGATGGCCGCCTCCTGCGCACCCACACCAGCACCATCCAGATTCGCACGATGGAAAGCAGCGCGCCGCCCATCCGCATCATCGCGCCCGGCGCCGCGTATCGCCGCGACGAGGTCGATGCCACGCACCTCGCGCAGTTCAATCAAATGGAGGGCCTCTACGTCGCCGAAGGCGTGAGCGTCGCCGACCTCAAGGGCACGCTCGAATTTTTCTTCCGCGAACTCTTCGGCAACGACGCGCAGTTCCGCTTCCGCCCGCACTTCTTCCCGTTCACCGAGCCGAGCTTCGAGGTGGACATCAAGGCCGCGGCTTTCGGAGGCGGTGACAAGTGGCTGGAGATCGCCGGCTGCGGCATGGTCGATCCTGCGGTCTTTGAATCGATCAATACCAAGCGCGGCGATGCCGCCTACGACCCGGAAAAGTACACTGGCTTTGCCTTCGGCTTCGGTCTCGATCGCCTCGCGATGATCATGTCCGGCACACCCGACATCCGCTACTTCACGCAAAACGACCAGCGCTTCCTCGCGCAGTTCTGACGTCCGGGTTGCCCGGTTGGGAAGGACGGTGGTGGCGCGCTGATTTTTTTCGGGACTGAGATCTGCGTTTTGCGCGCTCGCCAAAGCCGCCGCGCTTTGCGCAGCATCCCGCGCATGTTGCTCCGACTTCTCCCCATCCTTCTTTTCGCCACCGCGGCTTTCGCTGCTGAACCGCAGATCATCGAGCTCTGGCCCGGTACACCGCCCGGCGAAATGAAAGCCGATGGCCCCGAGCAGAATACTTCCAAGCCCGGCGTCGGACTCATTGCGGGACGGGAACTCATCCGCCTCGGCAACGTCACCAAACCCCAACTCCACGTCTTCCTCCCGCCGAAAGACAAAGCTAACGGCACCTGCGTGGTCGTGTGTCCGGGCGGCGGATTCAACATCCTCGCTTGGGATCTCGAAGGCACCGAAGTCGCCGAATGGCTGAATTCCATCGGAGTTGCCGCGGCGGTGCTGAAGTATCGCGTGCCCACGGCGAAGCTCGAACCGAAATGGCTCGGTCCGCAGATCGATGGCCAGCGGGCGATCAGCCTCGTGCGCAGCCGCGCGGGCGAGTGGGGGATTAATCCCGAACGCATCGGCGTGCTCGGCTTCTCCGCCGGCGGACACCTCACGATCCGTCTCGCGCTCGAATTTGCGAAGCGCGCCTACGAGCCGATCGACGACATCGACAAAGCGTCCTGCCGCCCCGATTTCGCCGCGCCGATCTATGCCGCCTACGCCTACGACGACAAAGCGGGCAAACTCCGCGACGACGTCGTCGTGCCGAAAGACGTGCCGCCGTTTTTCTTCGCCCACGCCTGGGACGACAAAATCGACCCGCGCAATTCCCTCCTTCTCGGAGCCGCCATCAAAGCGGCGGGCGTGCCGTGCGAAGTGCACGTCTATGACACCGGCGGCCACGGCTATGGCCTGCGCTTCGTCGCGGAAAAGCCCGTCACCACCTGGCCAGCACGCTGTGCCGATTGGATGAACCGGAACGGCTGGCTGACGAAGAAGTAAGCGCCGCGTTGACCGAAAAATCCAGTACCACCACCCTTCGCCGCATGAAGCCGCATTTCATTCACATCGTTGGGTTGTTGCTGCTTGTGGGACTGGGTGTGGTCGAAGCGGCGGTGGTGGAGCCGAAGATCGGTTCGCCCGAACGGAAGGCGATCATGGAAACCATGCGCGGACCGGTGTCGAAGCACGTCGGCAAGCGCGTGACGTTCACGGGCAATGTGAAGATTTGCGGCGTCTGGGCGACGTTCGATGGCGGCGTGGCGCCGACGGATGGCGTGATGCCGAAGGGCGACGTGGCCTCCGAGATGGAACTGGATTTTTTCGCGTTGCTCCGGCTTGAGAAGGGCGAGTGGAAGCTGCTGCTGTGGGGGTTCGCGGGCGATGTGGGCCTGCTGCAGGATGCGCGGAAGAAGTTCCCGCAGGTGCCGAAGGAATTGGTGCCAGTGATTCAGGAGTAGCCGGAGCGCGGCTTTATCGGGCGAGTGGCTTCAGCGTGGTGGCGTCGAAGAAAAGAAGACGTTCGGCGTCCGTCGGGCCGGCGATGACGAGGAAGCGTCGGCCATCGGGCGAAAGCGCGGTGCGATGGAGGGGTTCGGTCAGGCGGAGCGTCGCCGCAATCTGACCGCCGAAGGGAATGCGGACAACGTAGTGATCGTGATGGTCCTGCGCGAGAAAGGCGGTGTTGTCGAACACCGCGAGGCAGCCCCTGGAGTCGGGCAGCAGGAACACTTCCGAGATGGTGGAGTGAAAGACGTGCGTATCTTTCACCGCGCCAGTGGCGGCTTCGATGATTCGGATCATGCGATCGGAGCCCCACGAGACGAGCCATTGCCCGTCGGGTGAGAAGGCGACCCCTGGCCCGTCCACATCGTCGTGCGCGCGAATGGCGAAGAGCTTTTTTAGCGAAGGCAATTCGCGGACGCTGGCCTCGCCGCGGCCTGGCGTCAGCAACAGGCGATTCGCGGCGGGAAGGAACGCGCCCGCCATGCCGTTGACCGCGGCGATAGGTTTTCCCACGGCCCGGCCCGTCGCCATATCCCACGGTTGAAGCTGGCCCTTGGGGCCGTTTTCGCCGGGACCGTCGAAGGTCGCGAGCCAGCGGCTTTCCGCATCGATGGCCAGGCCGTAGGAGTAAGCGGAGGACGCGGCGGGATGGCGCAGCGGCTTGCCGATGGGCTGCCACGTTTTCGTGTCGTAGCGCGTCACGGTGCCGGCGCCGTCGATGACGAAGCAAGACGCGCCGTCGCGGGTGAAGACGGCGGAAGGACTCAGCTCCTCCTCAGCCGTGCCGGCGGTCAGCGGGAGCGTGGCGACACGGCGCCCGCTGGCGACGGTAAAAACCGCGGCGGACTTCTCCTCGAAAATCACCACGCTCGCGGAGTCGGGAGAGAATACTGCTTGCGGGAAAGTGGGATCGCGGAACCGGACTTCGAGTTTTTCCGAACGCGCGAGGCCGGAGTGGGTATCGAAGACGCGCGCTCCGCTTTCTCCCAAAGCGAGCAGGACACTCCGCCCGTCCGCACTCATCACGAAAGCCGCGCAGGGGGTCTGCCAATCCGCGTTCGGAGCGATCGGAGCGCCGGTTGCAACCTCCCAAAGTCCGACGTGTTTTTCATCGAACTTCACCACGACCCGTGAGGCGTCGTGATTGAAGCTGGCCTGATCGACGAGCGTGAGTTGGTCGAGCGACGGCAGCGGTTCGGCGGCGAGAATGGAGAGCGCGCTGCAAACCAGCGCGAGGCAACCTCCGGCCCCTGGCAACCGCCGACGCATCGTGCGGGCTTTCCGGGCGAGCATCAGCCCAGCGTCTTTTTGAAGAACTCGACGGTGCGGCTCCATGCCAGCCTGGCGTCGGGTTCGCTGTAGCGAGGGGTCGTGTCGTTGTGGAAGCCGTGGTTGGCTTTGGGATAGAGATGCGCGGTGTATTTCGTGCCGGCCTGCTTGAGCGCCGCTTCGTAGGCGGGCCAGCCTTCGTTCACTCGCGCGTCCAGTTCGGCATAGTGCAGGAGCAGCGAGGCTTTGATTTTCGGCACATCCTCCGCCGCGGGTTGGCGTCCATAGAAGGGAACGGCGGCGACGATCACATCGGGCATGCGGACGGCCAGCACGTTGGCCATCAAGCCGCCAAAACAAAATCCGACCACGCCGATCTTTCCGTTGCAGTCGGGATGCTTTTGCAGCCATTCGGCGGCGGCAATGAAATCTTCCGTCATCTCCTCCGGCCTCCGCTTCGCCTGGAGTTCCTTGCCCTTCTCATCGTCGCCCGGATAGCCGCCGAGCGGCGTGAGCGCATCCGGTCCGAACGCCATGAAACCCTCGACCGCCACGCGTCGCACCACATCTTCGATGTACGGATTCAGGCCGCGGTTCTCGTGGATCACCACCACTCCGGGCCGCTTGGTTCCTGCATCCGCCGGCTTGGCGAGATACCCGCGCATCTTTCCCGCGCCTTTGGGCGAGGGATACTCCGCGGTCCCGGTTTTGATCCGCGCATCATCCTTGGCGATCTGCTGCGCCCAGGCGTAGTGCGGGCTCAGGATTTCGAGCAACGCGGCGGCGGTGAGCCCACCGGCGGCGAATTTGGAGGCGCGCTCGAGAAAGCCGCGCCGGTCGATGCGGCTGTGCGCGTAGTCGTCGTAGAGGTCGAGGAGTTCCTGGTCGAATTGGGAGGAGGTTTTGCGTTCCATGGCGCGGAGCCTAGCGCGGGTCGCCGGTTTTGAAAACGGTCAGTTGCAACCGAGGCCGGTGGCCAGGTTGGTCGGCAACGTGCCTTGACCGGATCACGAACGAAGACCCACACTTCGCGCCATGAAACCCTATTGGCGCGCCGCTGCCTGGTATCTCGCGTTTGGAGTTTTGTGGGTCTTCGCCACCGACCTGTGGCTCGACTCGATGGCGGAAGGCACCGCGGTTCTGACCGCCATGCAGACGATCAAGGGTTGGCTGTTTATCCTGCTCTCGGCGGTGCTCGTCTTCGTCCTGACCAAGCGAATCGCCGATCAGCGCGCAGCGCTGGAGGCAGAGAAGCTTGCGGTCTTTCGCAAGATGGTGGAAGGCGCGCATCACATCTTGCTCAACTACGTCAACCAGATGCAGATCATGACGATCGCCGCGGAAAGTTGTCCGGGCTTTGATCGGGAGGCTTTGCAGATGGCCGCCGAGGTTTCCGATAAGGTTGTGGCGGAGTTGAAGAAGCTCGACCGCATCTCGCGCGTGACGAGCGAGGAGATCGACGCGGTGATTTACGAGGATCTGCGGAAGCGACCTTAGCCACCGGGCTGGAGCGGGCGGATGATGCGGCAGGGGTTGCCGGCGGCGATCACGTCGTCGGGAATGTCGCGCGTGACCACGCTGCCCGCGCCGATGATCGAACGGCTGCCGATGGTGACGCCCGGACAAATAATCGCGCCTCCGCCGACCCAGACGTCCGAACCAATGACGACAGGCTTGGCAAACTCCAGCCACTGGCGGCGCTCGGCGGCGTCGAGCGGATGAGTGGCGGTGTAGATTTGCACGGCCGGGCCGAAGAGCACGTTGTCGCCGATGCGCACTTCCATCACGTCGAGGACCACGCAGTTGAAATTGAAGAAGACTTTTTTGCCGAGCACGAGGTTGGTGCCGTAGTCGCAAAAGAACGGCGGCTGCATCCAGACGTCGGATTCGTAACCGAGGATTTCGCGCAGGATTTCCTTCCGGACCGTTGGTTGATCTTCGCGCGTGGCGTTCAAGGCGAGGCAAAGATCGCGCACCCGCTGGCGTTCCGCGGTGAGTTGGGCGTCAAGCGGGTCATAGAGTTCCCCCGCGAGCATTTTTTCCTTTTCGGTTTTGTCGGGCATCAGGCGAGGTTCGGTTGAGGTCGGGCTGCCGGTTGCCTGGAGTACGGCAAATGGATCGAGGCGAGCCGGCACTGCGCGCCGGTCCGGAGACGAAATGTCTGCCGGGTTGCCAGCGGTTGGTTTTGCTGACAAGTTCACCTCCATGAAACCGGTTCCCCCAACGTGCTGTTCTCATGCTTTTCCGGGTGTCACGCGTCGCACCGCCATCCAGGCAGGCGCGATCGGGCTGCTCGGCATGGGGATGAATCATCTCACGGCGCTCCGTGCGCTCGCCGCGGCGGAGGGGAAGGCGAAGCCGCCCGGTGGTCGCGCGAAGTCGGTGATCTACATCTTTCTCTCTGGCGGACTGGCGCAGCACGAGAGCTTCGATATGAAGCCCAACGCGCCGATCGAGGTCCGCGGCGAGTTTCGCCCGATCCGCACCCGCACGCCGGGCATCGAGATCTGCGAGCATTTGCCGGAACTCGCGCGGCGCTCGAATGAATGGGCGCTGGTCCGTTCGATGACGCATCCCTCGAACGAACACTCGGCGGCGCACCACATCATGCTCACCGGCCGCAGCGAATTGCCGGTCGGCTTTGACCCGAACAAACCGAAGGAAAGCGACTGGCCGAGCATCGCCGCGATCGCCGGGGCCGTCCTGCCCGCGCGCAACAATCTCCCGCCCGCGATCGTGCTGCCGGACAAGCTCGTGCATCGCACGGGGCGGACGCTGCCGGGACAATTCGGCGGGCAGATGGGGCGGCTGCGCGATCCGTGGTTTTTGGAAATGTCGCCGTACCATCCGGAGCATTACGGCGCCTATCCCGAGTATCTCTTTCATCACGCGAAGGGCGCGATGCAGGCGGAAAATCTTATCTTCCAGGCGCCGCATCTTTCGCTGCCGCAGGGGCTCAATGAGGAACGGGTTCTAGGCCGGGTCGGCTTGCGCGACGGGCTGGAGCGGCAGTCGCGGCAACTCGACGCGCTCGGCGACGACGCGGGCTTCGACACCTACCGGCAGGCCGCGCTCTCGCTGATCACCAACAGCAGCGTGCATGATGCTTTTGACCTCGAAAAAGTGGATCCGCGCCAGATCGAGCGCTACGGCCAAAACAGTTTCGGGCGCTCGTTGCTCATGGCCCGACGGCTCGTGGAGACGGGAGTGAGCCTCGTGCAGGTGAACCTCGGCAACAACGAGAGTTGGGACACCCACCAGGCGGCGTTTCCAAACTTGAAGGACTACCTGCTCCCGCCGCTCGATCGCGCGTTGAGCGCCTTGCTCGATGATCTCGCGGCGAGCGGTTTGCTCGACGAGACGCTGATCGTGATGGGTAGTGAATTTGGCCGCACGCCGAAGATTTCGAAGATTTCCGGCGGGATGCTGCCGGGGCGCGATCATTGGGGCGCGAGCCAGACGGTCCTGCTCGCCGGCGGCGGGGTGCGCGGCGGCACGGTGATCGGCGCGACCGATCGCATCGGGGCGTTTCCCGCCGAAGCGGCGCAGCGCCCGGAGAATCTGGCGGCGACGATTTACGAAGCCCTCGGCCTGCCGCGCACGCTTGAGTGGCACGACCCGCTGGCCCGGCCGCATTCGATCTACGAAGCCGAGCCGATCAAAGGTCTGACGTAATCGGCGAACGCGGAGGGTTCGCGGAGATATTGCGGTGGTGAGCAAAGACTTGCCGGAAGGCGCCGGTGCGTCTTTGGTAGCGGCCCATTTTTTCCGTATGAAAGTCTCCCTCAACTGGCTCCGCGAACTCGTCGATCTCCCGGCGAGCGTTCCCAATTTGGTCGATCTCCTCACGCTCGCGGGCGTGGAAGTGGAGGACGTCGAGACGCATGGCGTCGCCATCGCCAATGTCGTCGTCGCCCAAATCAAGGAGTCCGTGCAGCATCCGAATGCCGACCGGCTGAGTGTTTGCCAGGTCGATGACGGCTCGGGCACGACGCGGCAGATCGTCTGCGGGGCGAAAAATTACAAGGTGGGCGACAAGGTGCCGCTGGCCTTGCCGGGCGCGGTGCTCGGGCCGGATTTTAAGATCAAGGTCGGCAAACTGCGCGGAGTGGAGTCGCAGGGGATGCTGTGCAGCGCGGACGAACTTGGGTTGCCGAAAGGCGAGGATGGGCTGCTCATTTTGTCGCCCGAGGCCAGGGTCGGCGCGCCGCTTTCCGAAGTCTTCCCCGGCGACACCGTGCTCGATCTGGAGATCACCCCGAATCGCCCGGACTTGCTCAGCCACGTCGGGATCGCCCGCGAGATCGCAGCACTGACCGGACAGGTGCTGCGCTTGCCGGAGAATCCGCGCGCGGGGGAAGGCTTCGTCGCCAGTGCCGTGGATGTGGAGCCCGTGGAATGCCAGCTCTACACCGTGCTGGAAATCTCGAATGTGCAGGTCGGGCCGAGCCCGGATTGGCTGCGCAGCAAACTCGAAGCGGTGGGTCTTCGTCCGATCAACAACATCGTGGATATCACGAATTTCGTGATGCTCGAACTCGGCCAGCCCTTGCATGCCTTCGACGCCGACAAGCTCCAGGGCGACATCCGCGTGCGTGCCGGGCGCGACGGCGAGGAATTCCTCGCGCTCGATGGGCGCACCTACCGGCTTAACCCGCAGCAAGTGGTCATCGCCGATGAGCAACGCGCGCTCGCCATCGGTGGGGTCATGGGCGGGGAAGATAGCGGGGTGACGGCGACGACGTGCAATCTCCTGCTCGAGAGCGCCCACTTCGACGGGGCGAACATCCGCCGCACCTCGCGCGCGCTCGGCTTGTCGAGCGATTCCAGCTACCGCTTCGAGCGCGGCGTGGATGCCGCCGGAGTGATGGTCGCCTCCCAGCGGGCCGCCACCCTCATCCTCGAAATCGCTGGCGGCAGCGTCGGCGATCTTGAGGTCGGCTTCGGTGCCAATTCCCGCTTTGGCGTCGATCCCGCGGCCGCGCTGCACGAGAACGAGGGACCGGTCTTCACTCACACCGTGGCGTTGCGACCCGCGCGGGTCACCTCGCTCCTCGGTGCGGAGATTCCTTCCGAGCGTATCGATGAAATCCTCACCGGGTTCGGCCTGCGCAAAGCGTCCGCTGGTTGGGAGATTCCCTCCTTTCGCGCCGACCTCACGCGCGAAATCGACCTGATCGAAGAGATCGCGCGAGTCGTGGGCCTCGCCGCGATCCCGTCGCGCGTCCAGGGCCAGTTTGCGCCGATGTCCGCGACCGACCGCGCCTACGATCGGGCCATGGCGTTGCGCGGTGCCTTGGTCGCGCAAGGCTTCGCGGAGGCGCGCACGCTGACGCTGATCGGCGAAAAAATGCCCGGCGTCGCTTCCACCCACGCCGCGCCGGAGAACCTGCGCCGCGTGAAAAATCCAATGAATGACGATCAGGTCATTCTGCGTCCGGGACTGCTGCCGGGCTTGCTCCAGGCGTTGCGCGACAACTTGCGTGCGGGTGCGAAAACAGTGCGCTTGTTCGAAGCGGGACGGGTTTTCCGGGCGCCAGGGCTGGAAGGCGACGCTCCGTCGTCGCCCAAGCTTCCGGCCAACCAAGGCGACAGCGGAGCGTCGCCCTCCACGGAGGAATTCACCCATCTCGCGCTGGTCCTGAGCGGACCGCTGGCCGAGCGCTCCTGGCGCGGAGGCGAGGGGAGCGAAGCCGATCTTTCCAATCTCACAGGCATTGTCTCCGCTGCCCTCGGCGCAGACACCGAATTTGCGCCCGACGAAAATCCCGCACTGGCGCTGGCACTCGTCGTGAAGGCCCGCGGCCAGCCCGTCGGCTTCGCCGGACAACTCTGGCCGAAGGATGCACGCGCGCTCGATGCGACGGCGCCGGTGTTCTTTGCGGAGATCGATCTCGGCGCGCTGCCGGCGCAATCGACCGCGAAAAAATACCGCGAGATTCCCCGCTTTCCGGCCACCGCGCGCGACATCGCGCTCCTCGCGCCGCTCCCGCTGGCGCATGCGGAAATTGTTTCCGTTTTGGAAGCATCCAGGGAGCCGCTCCTGGCCGAAGTGGAATTGTTCGATGTCTTCGCTGATCCGACCGGTCAAAAGATTCCCGCCGACAAGAAGTCGCTGGCATATTCGTTGACTTATCGGAGCCCGGATCGAACACTGACCGCCGACGAAGTAAATGCGGCGCACGCACGGTTGAAGGAGCGCCTGAAAAGCGCCCTCGCTGTGACGCTCCGCGAATGATCTTTCCCAGGAAAACAATTGCCCTGCTGTGTTCGACCAAAGGGTGGAAATCCCGATCCGGTATTTAACATCACTCAGGAGGCCGGGGTGGGCGCGTTTAGGTCATGCCTTCATTGGAAGACCGATTGCTCGTCCCAGGTCATCCGCCCGTTAACCTTAGGGGGAACGTGGAACTCCGCTCGGACGGCATAAGTGGGGCATCTCTCTGGCGCTCCGGAATGTTGACTGCTGAAGTCGCTTCCGGGGCGCCTTTTCTTTTTGTGCCGGAAGCTTGCGTCGGCCTGCGGCGGCGCTTTAGAGGAACGGCGTGCGACTGCTCTTTCTCTGGATTCCTGGCCTGCTTCTGAGTCTGCCACTGCAGGCCGGAGATCCGCTGCCGATGGTGCAGCGGGAATTGCGGGCGCGGAAATTTTATTTCGGGGAGATTCACGGTCGCGCGAACGACGAGACGGTTGCGGCGATCGTCAAATTTAAGGAGGCGCGGGGGATTGATAACACCACCGGGAATCTAGACGACGAGACGCTGCGTGCGCTCGGTTTGCCTGGTCCCTCCGGCAATCGCGAGCAAGGGCGCGCGCTCGAAGAGTGCTGCACTCGCGTGCGGCAGTATTTGCAGGTGTGGCAGAGCGGTGACTGGGAGCGGGAGGTGCCGTTTTTTGCCGCCGAGGTGAATTATTACGACGACCAGAATGTGAATCGGGCCTTCATCCGCGAGGCGCGAATCCGGGAGAACCAGCGCTGGCCGCGGCGCAAGTCCACCCTGCTGCAACGCATCGCCTCGCAACTGCCGGGTCGCGGGGAGGCGGCGCAGGTGACGGCGCGGGTGCGCACGGAAGTTGCCCGTTCTTCCGGGCCGGCGCGGGCGCTCACCGAGGATCTCATCTTCCGCCTGGAAAAGACGGACGGCGACTGGCGCATCGTCGCGCTGAAACTTCTGGAGTAGCCGCGCGCCGCCGCTGATTCTGCCCGCGATGCGCGTTCGCACGACGATCCTTCTTCTGCTGCTGCTCGCGGGCACGGCCTTTGCCGCCGGCCTGGTCTCGATGCGCCGCGCTGAGGAGCGCAAATTTGAGGCCGTGGTGCTTGATCGGAAGAAAGCCTGGCGAAAGTCCGTGGAGAACTTCCTCGCCAGCGAAGGCAAGCCGCTGGCCAAGATGGTTGAGCAACTTTCCACTCTGGAAGGCGCGCTCGCGGCGATGCTCGGCAACAAGATCGCGTGGGCGGAGGAGGCCTGGGATGAGAAGACGCTGAACAGCTACGGCGCCAATGCGCTCTGGGTCTATCGCCGCGACGGCGCGCTGTTTTACACCGTCGCCAATACGGAGGGCGCGGCGCTCGCGGTGCTGCCCTTGCCCGCGGACGCGGTGGCGAAAATCAGCAGCCGGGAGAAGGCGCCGCATTTTTACTTCGAATTGCCGCCGGGGGAGCGGGGCGGGCGACGATTTGTCGAGGTGCGCGGTTTGCCAATGCGCCCTTCCTGGGACGTCGATCGGAAGGAAGCTCCGGAGGGATTCTTTTTTGCGGGCCGGCTGTGGGATGAGGAGAAGCTGCGCGAATTTCCGATTCTGCCGGGGGACGACACGGTGGTCATCGCGTCGCCGGATGAAGCCGTCGCGGACCGCTTTGCGGCGAGCCGCATGGACTATGTGGAGTATTGGCGCGACTGGCTGGGCCGCGACCTTGCCCGCCTGGTCTTCACCAACGAAAATCCGCACCTGGAGAAATTGGAATCCCGCGGCCACGAACTTTTTCTCCAGCTCCTCCTCGGAGCGCTGGCACTTTTCGCGGTGCTCTATGCGCTGCTCGACCGCTCCATCGTGCGGCCGCTGCGATTGGTCATCGGGGCGCTGCACCGGGAGGATGTGACTTCGCTGGAGCCGTTGCGCGGGAAGCAGGCGGAGTTCGGCGAATTGGCGCGCTTGATACAGGCGTTCTTTGAGCAGCAGACGACCCTTGTCCGGGAGATGCTCGAACGCATTGGCGCGGAGAAAGCGCTGCGCGAGAGCGAGGAGATGCTGCGGCATTCGCAGAAAATGGAAGCGGTGGGGCGGCTGGCGGGAGGCGTGGCGCACGACTTCAATAACCTGCTGACCGCGATCATTGGCTACGCGGATTTGCTCCGGCAGCGCTTTGCCCACGATCCTGCGGCGCGTCAGCCGGCGGAGTTGATCCATCAGGCCGGGGATCAAGCCGCCGGGCTCACGCGGCAGCTTCTGGCCTTCAGTCGCAAACAACTTTTGCAGCCCAAGGTCATCGACCTGAATACGATTATCGCCAACCTCCACCGCCTCCTCCAGCGGATCATCGGCGAGCACATCGAGATCCGCACGGCGCCGGAGGCGGCGCCGGCTTGCGTGAAAGCCGATCCGGGACAGATCGAGCAGGTGATCGTGAACCTCGGCGTGAATGCGCGCGACGCCATGCCGCGCGGCGGACGGCTGACGATCCGCACGCGGAATCTGGACCTGAGCGCCGCGGATCGGATGGACGAACTTCCGCCGGGCGCCTATATCGCGCTGGAAGTGACCGACACGGGCGAGGGGATGGACGAGGAAACGAAGGGGCGCATCTTCGAGCCGTTCTTCACCACGAAGGGGCCGGGCAAGGGGACGGGGCTGGGGCTGGCGACGGTCTATGGCATCGTGCGACAGAGCCACGGCGGCATTGTCGTGGAGAGCGAGCGCGGGCGTGGCAGTACGTTTCGCATTCTCCTGCCGCGAGTAGATGCTCCCGCGGAGACCACGGAAAGCGCGCCCCTGGCGGCGCCGCAGACAGCGGGCGCGGAGACGATCCTGATCGTCGAGGACGAGGAGATCGTGCGCGAACTGGTCTGCGAAATTTTGCGCGGCCACGGTTACCGGGTGCTGGCCACCGATCGCGGGAGCGAAGCCCTGCGTCTGGTGCAGGCGGAAACCGGGGGAATCGATTTACTGATCAGCGATGTCGTGATGCCCGAAATGAACGGCGCCGAGGTCGCGCGCCGCGTGCATGAGCTGGCCCCGCGCGCCCGCGTCCTTTTTGTCTCCGGTTATTCCGAGAACGACATGGCGGATCAGGGTCTGGAAATGCTGGCCTTCCAGGTACTGCAAAAACCGTTCACGCCCTCGACGCTCGCGAGCAAAGTCCGCGAGGTGCTGGATGCTCCGGTGGCCGCGCAAAATCAGATCTGAGCCCGGTTTGGATTTTGCGGGAATCGACCGATCGGAACACTTGATCGAGCAAAAGTGCGAACTGCGAACCGGCGCGAGGTGTCGAGCTAAAGCGCGGTTGCGCTCGGCGCGCTTCCGCCCCACCCTTTCTCCCTCATGAAATTGCTCTCCCTCCTCGCCGTCGCCTTTCTCTCGATTACTTCGCCTTGCTTCGCCGATCCGATCGCCGCCGCGCCGAAAAACGTGACGGTCAGCGAGGCCGAGAAGCTGATCAAGAGCGACCCGAAGATCGTGGTACTCGACGTGCGGACGCCGGACGAGTTCAAGGCGGGGCACATCGCGGGAGCGAAGAATATCGACTTCAACGGCGACGATTTCGAGAAGCAGATCGCGGCGCTCGACAAGGGCAAGACCTACGTCGTGCATTGCGCGGCGGGCGGGCGGAGCGCGCAGGCCTGCAAGATCATCGAGCAGGTGAAGCTGCCCTCGGTGTATCACATGAACGAAGGCTTCAAGGCTTGGGAGAAATCCGGGAAACCGGTCGAGAAGTGACGCTCACGGTTGCTGGTGGCGCTCTTCACCACGCGATTTGGCGGTGGAAATGGCGAGGTGCATCGGTTAAATGCCTTTCCCAAAACCCGTTATTCCCATGCAAAAATTCCTCCTGACTACCTGGGCCTGTGTCGCGGCGACGACCGCGCTGGCTGGTAATTCCATTTTCGTCGAAGCGGAGTCGTTCGCGTCGCCCGGCGGCTGGTCGATCGATACGCAATTCATCGAGACGATGGGCTCGCCCTACCTCATCGCGCACGGCTACGGGAAGCCGGTGGCAGACGCCACGACGACAACGGCGGCGGCGGACGCGGGCAAATACCGAGTGTGGGTGCGGGCGAAGAATTGGGTCGGGCCATGGGACGCGGAAGGTTCTCCGGGGCGGTTCAAGGTCGCGGTGAATGGCACGTCGCTGAGCAAGGAGTTCGGTGCGACGGGCAAGGACTGGCAGTGGGAGGAGGGCGGCGAAGTGACGCTTCCCGCCGGGCCGGTGCAGCTCGCACTCCAAGACCTGATGGGCTTCGACGGACGGTGCGACGCGATCTTTCTCACGCAGGACGCAAAATTTACGCCGCCCAGCGAACCCAAGGCGCTGACGGCATTTCGACGCACGCAGCTTGGTCTGCCCGCGGAGATTCCGGCGTCGCAGGAGTATGATCTTGTGGTGATCGGCGGCGGTTACTCCGGGATGGGCGCGGCGATTTCGGCGGCGCGTCAGGGCTTGAAAGTGGCGCTGCTCCAGAACCGTCCGGTGCTCGGCGGCAATGGATCGAGCGAGATCCAAGTGTGGGCGATGGGCGGCACGCGGCGCGGACTTTTTCCGCATCTCGGCGAGATCGTGGAGGAGTTCACCGACCGGGCGAGCAACAGCCCGGCGGCGAGTGGCTCCGAGTTCAAGGACGAGTTAAAGGAGGAAGTGGTGCGCGCGGAGAAGAATATCGACCTCGTTTTCAACACCCACGTCTATGCGGTGAAGATGGAGCCGGGTCCGGTGAAGCGCATCGCGGGCGTGATCGGTGCGGACACGCGTTCGGGCAAGGAGACGCTTTATCGCGGTCGCCTGTTCTGCGACGCCACGGGGTTTGGCAGCATCGGTGCGTGGGCGGGCGCGGAGTTCATGCTCGAGGAGACGAACTTCATGGGCATGAGCAACATGTGGGTGATGAAAAAACACGCCGAGCCGGTGTCGTGGCCGAAGACGCCGTGGGCGCTGCCGCTGACGCTCGAAGATTTCCCGATCCCGAAGCCGCTGAAGAAAGGCGCGCAGGGCCTTGGCCCGAACGAGAAGCCCGAGGATTACCTGCACGCGGAATGGTTCTGGGAGAGCGGCTTTTACAAGCATCCATTCAACGACCTCGAACTCATCCGCGACTGGAACCTGCGCGCGGCGTATGGCGCGATCAGCGCGATGAAGACGCTCGACAAGGAGAAATTCGACAACTTCGGTCTGCACTGGATCGCTTACATCGGCGGGCCGCGCGATTCGCGCCGGATCGTTGGCGATTTCGTGCTCTCGGGCGAAGACATGGTGAAAGGGGTTATCCAGCAGGACGCGACCTTCCCGACGACTTGGGATCAGGATTTGCACTACCCGAAGGAACAGTATGCGAAGAAATTTCCCGATAATCCGTTCATCTCGAAGGCGGTCTTTGGCAAACACACCGACCGAAGGGAAGGCTATCCGGTGCCGTATCGCTGCCTCTACTCGAAGGACATCGAGAACATGTTCATGGCGGGTCGCAACATCTCCGTGGATCGCAGTTCGATGGGCAGCACCCGCGTGATGCGGACCTGCGGCATGATGGGCGAGGTCGTGGGCAAGGCGGCGTATCTCTGCGTCTCGCGCGAGACCACGCCGCGCGGCGTGTATGAGCGGTATCTCGAAGACCTCAAGGACTTGCTCCGCCAGCCCGGCGCCGCGCGCCGGGCCAGCATCGACAAGCCGCTGCAATTGCCCGCGGGCTTCAAGGCGCCCGACGTGGTTTACGACCGCGCCAATGGCCCCGCGCCTGGCACCGCTGCGGCCGGTGGGGCGAATGCCGCGCCGATCAAGCTCGACGGATTTTTCATCGACGACGCCCAGGCCAAGGCCACCGGGAAATGGGCCACGGGGCAGGGACTGCCGGATTACCTCGGTCGTGGCTACAGCTATCGCGGCGCGAAAGAAACCGCCACGATGCGTTATGAATTCACGATCGCTGAGGCGGGCGAATACGAAGTGCGGATGAATTACGGCGAACACGAAAACCGCGCCACGAATGCGCCCGTGTCGATCGAAAGCGCTGTCGGCAAAAAGACCGCGACCGTGAACCAGCGCACTGCCTCGCCGTTGCCAAAGGGCTTCATCTCGCTCGGCAAATACCGCTTCGAGCCAGGCAAGCCTGCGGTGGTCATCATTGGCGACGGCCCGGCCGACGGCAACGTGCATGCGGACGTGGTGCAATTGCTGCCGGTGAAGTGACACGCGCGTGAAGCGCGCGGCGCTCCAGATCTACCGCCTCGCGGTGCTCGTGGCCATCGCGTGGATCATCCGCGCGCATACCGTGCGACTGCGGATCGAAGGGCACGCGCCGATCACCGTGGAGGAGGTGCGGGCGGTCTTTCCCGAGGCCGCGGAATTGCGTCCCGATGCGGGAGAACGCGCGGGGATGTTCGTTTGCGACACCGCGGGGAAGGAACTGGGCTACGTGCTGCGGACCATGCCGGTCGCCGAATCCATCATCGGCTATCGCGGGTGGACGGATACGCTCGTCGCCTTCGATCCCGCGCTGCACGTCGTGGGCGTGCGCGTCCGCTCTTCGCAGGATACCAGCGATCATGTGCGCGATGTGCGCGACGACCGCTACTTTATGAAGACGTGGAATGGGAAACCGTGGGATGAAGTCGCGCGCCGCACCCCGGAGGACTTGCGCATCGAAGGGGTCTCCGGCGCTTCCATGACGAGCATGGCCATGGCAGAGGGGATCATGCGGCGGCTGCGCGCGGCGGACTCCGCGCTCACGCTGCGCCCGCCGCCGCTGCGCTTCGCCTGGGTCGATGGCGGTCTCGTGGCGATCATCGCCGCCGCGCTGTGGCTGGCCTTTGCCGGGACGTATGGGAGAAAATGGGTGCGCATCGCATTCCAACTTCTCGTGATCAGCTACGTGGGATTCTTTGCCGGCCTGCCGCTGGCGCAGTCGCTCTTCGCCGGCTGGGCGCAGAGCGGGGTGCCGTGGAGGAGCGCGCCGGGGCTCGTCCTGCTCATGGCCGCCGCGCTCGCCGTGCCGTGGTCCACGCGCAAGCCGCTCTATTGCCAGCAGCTTTGCCCACATGGCGCCGCGCAGGAATTGCTCGGGCGCCTCGCCCCGCGCCGCTGGCGCGTGGCTTTGCCGAAGGACTTCGCCGCGGGGCTGCGCTGGTTGCCGGCGCTGCTGCTGGCGCTGGTTTTGATCGTGACCATTCTCGTGCTGCCCATCGACCTCGCGCACGTCGAACCGTTCGATGCCTACAGCCTGCGCGCGGCGGGCGTGGCTACGATCACGATCGCGATCGTCGGCCTGATCGCGTCGCTCTTCGTGCCGATGGCTTATTGCCACTACGGCTGCCCGACCGGCGCGCTTCTCGAATTCGTTCGCGCGCGCGGGCCGGGTGATCGCTTTGGCCGGCGCGATCTCGCGGCGCTGCTGCTCGTCGCACTGGCTTGGGGACTGGCGTGGAGGTATCAGGCGATTCACGCGTGGATCGTTGCGGGCATCTGAAGGCCGCGCTCTGGCTGGACAAAGCGCCGCCGCTTTTCGACAGTCGCCCTCCCATGCCGGAAACCAGTGCCTCCACCTCCAAGCCGATCGTCGCGAGCTATTGCACGACGTTTCTGAAGCCGGAGATGCGGCACATCTACCGGCAGGTCACGGGGCTGAAGCGCTACCAGACTTTCGTGATGACGCGCGAGCGGCTCGAAGAGGACGAGTTTCCGTTTGCGGGTGTCGAATTGATCCCGCGGGCGCGAAAGAATTTCCTGAAGCGTTTTTACCTCAAGTATGTCCGCCGCTTGCCGCCGGTGTATTACCGCGGGGAGTTGCAGGTGCTAATTAAGATGCTGAAGCGGCGTCCGATAGATTTGATGCACGTCTATTTCGGGCATACCGGCGTGCATCTGCTGCCCTTCATTCACGAGTGGGGGAAGCCGTGCGTGGTGTCTTTCCACGGCATGGATATTCAACCGCGTCCGCAACAGGAGGGTTTCGATGCCCAGATGCAGGAGCTGCTGCAAACCGTGCCGCTGGTCCTGGCGCGGTCGCGCTCGCTGATGGACGGGCTGGAGCGTCTCGGCTGCCCGCGGGAGAAGCTGCGGCTCAATCGGACGGGCATTCCGCTGGACCAGTTTCCGTTTCAACAGCGACCGATGCCGGCGGACGGTTCGTGGCGGTTTGTGCAGGCTTGCCGACTGATCGCGAAGAAGGGTCTGGCGACGGCGATTCAGGCGTTTGCGAAGTTTCACGCGAAGTACCCGAAGGCGAGATTCTGCATTGCGGGGGACGGGCCGCAGAAGGAGCAGATCGCGGCGCTGATCACGGAGTTGCGGCTGGAGGGAGTAGTCGAGTTGAGTGGATTCCTCGCGCAGGCGGAACTGGCGGCGCTCTACGCGCGCTCGCATATTTTTCTTCATCCGAGCGAAATGCCGCCCGATCAGAATCAGGAAGGCGTGCCGAACTCGATGCTCGAAGCGATGGCGACGGGGCTCCCGGTGCTGGCGACAACGCACGGCGGTATCCCGGAGGCGGTGACCCATGAGCGAACCGGGCTGCTCGTGCCGGAGCGGGATGTGGAGGCGCTTTTCCACGCGATGTGCGAGGTCACGGATGAGACGGACCGGCTCTACATTCTCGGTCAGGCGGCATCGCGCGCGGTGCGCGAGGAGTTTGAGCAGGGGAAGCAAATCGAGAAGCTGGAAGGTTACTACGATGAGGCGCGGGAGATGGGGGTCGCGCGGGGCGCGGAAAAATAAGCGCGATGCCGTCCGAGCCGCATTCGTTCGCCTATCTCTTCGAGCGCTTTCCGTCGTTCGTGCAGACCTTCGTCTATCGCGAGGCGGTGGAGATGGTGCGGCAGGGGATGAATCCGTGGCTCGTTTCCCTGCGGCGTCCGGACGATCCGGGAGAGTTGGCGGAGCGGGTGAACGTGGAGATATTTTACGCGCCCGAGGAGAAGGCGCTGCGGGCGGAGGTGGACGGGCGCCGTCAGCGACGGGAGCTGGCTTGGCGTCCGCACCGGGCGGTTCCACGGCATCGCCAGGCGAGTGATGCGCAGCGCATGTTTGAGGCCATCTGGCTGGACCCGCTCCTCCGCGAGCGTGGCATCCAGCATGTGCACGCCCACTTTGGCGGCGTCGCCGCGCGCACGGCGTGGTGGCTGCGCAAGCTGTTCGGCTTCAGCTACAGCTTTACCGGACACGCCAACGACATCTTCTGCGAGACGGACTTTCCGGTGAGTAATGCGGAGCTGGTGCGCGCGGCGAAGTTCGTCGTCACGGAAACCGATTACGCGCGCCGCTGGATGGAGGAAAGGCATCCGGCGGCGCGGGGAAAAATCTTTCGCGTGTTCAACGGGATCGCGCTCGAAGGCTTCCCGCCCCACGCCCCCGTGGAAGGCGTTCCTCGCATTCTTTCCGTCGGACGATATGTGGAAAAGAAGGGCTTCTCCGATCTGATCGAAGCGTGCCGTTTGCTGCGTGATCGCGGGGTGTCGTTTGATTGTGAACTCATTGGCGGCGGACCGCTCGAAGCGGAACTGCGCGCGCAAATCGAGCAGGCGGGACTTGGCGCTGTGGTTCGTTTGGCGGGTCCACGCTCGCAGAGCGAAGTGCGGCGGCGACTCTCCGCGGCGCACCTTTTCGTGCTCGCGTGTGTGCCGGAAACGGACGGCGGGAGCGACAATCTCCCGACGGTCATCATGGAAGCGATGGCCTGTGGCGCGCCGGTAATTTCGACGCGGCTGGCGGGAGTGCCGGAGATGATCGAAAGCGGCACCGACGGCTGGCTGGTGGCTCCGCGAAATCCTGTGGCTCTCGCCGAGGCGATGGATCGACTGCTCCGCGATCGGGTTGAATCCACGCGTCTGGGAGAACGCGCCCGTGCCGCAGCGGTGGGCAAGTTTGCCATCGAAAAAACGACGGCGGCGCTCAAACATCTGCTCGTGGAACGAGCGGGGATCGCGGCCCCGGCAGCAGCCTCCACGGTCGATCCGGCGTTGCGCGGGCCGGGCTGGCGGACGCGTCTGGAGCGCTTTTTTCGATAAATGAATTTTATCCCGAAAATCCCTGACGCCGGTTGACAACTTAAAACGGACCCGACACCCTTCGCGGCGCTTCAAACCTCCGCGTTCATCCCCCGGAACGCGACCTCCAATTTTGATACTTCCACCTTGCCTTAAGAAAACTTGGTCGCCTTTGTTTGCGTCCATCGCATGGCTGCTCATCAGTGTGCAGACAGTCTCCGCGGGCGACGCCTACAAGTGGTCGGTGCAATATATCGTCGATAACAGCCGGACGGCTTTCGGTCGGCCGCAAAAGGTTTCGCCGAGGCACAATCGCAGCCTCGCGATTTCTCCGGACGGAAAGTATCTCTACGCTGGTTATCATCACAGCTTCAATAACACGGGGGAAGTGCGGCGGATTCGCATCGAGGCGGTGGACTACGAGCGTGCGACCGAGGCGATCCTGCCCGGAGTGTTGGCCAAAGCTCTGGCCACCGATGACAAGGGTCGGGTCTATATTTGCGACTTGGCGTGTGTGTATATCTACGACGGTGGTCTCGAACAGCGGCAGTTGCGGATTCCTACGACTGCCTGCGAAGGAGTCGCCACGACGCGGGAAGGCGGCCAGTTGGTGCTATATGCCGCGGATCGCGAGGAGGCGACGATCAGTCGTTATGTGCTGCAAGAGGCGGGTGCGAATGTTTCCGAAGCGACGCTCAGTGGTTTCGATGGCAGCGGCGTCTTCCGAGTGCCCGGCGCCCACGACCTTCGCGGGCTGAAAGTGGATGCAAAGGGCAACCTCTGGGCGGCGGATTTGAAAGGCGGCAAAGTGTTTCGCATCGGGCCCGGTGGCAGGGAAGTGAAGTCGGTGGCGGTGTCTGCCGCGGTGGACGTTGCGATCGATGGCTCGCGAGTTTTTGTCAGTCGCTCGACGGAGCGGGTGATCACCGTTCTGGATGACGAGGTCAACATTCTTGGCACTCTCAACGTTCCGTGGGAGGAACTGGAGCTTTCGCCCTCTGGGAACAATCGCCACGGAGCCTTGAGTGGGATTGTCGCTGTCGCCGGCAAAGGATTTTTTGTCGCCAACGAAGCCGGACAAACACTCAATCAACGCTCCACTTACGGCCGCATTGACGACCACAGTGACTTCATCCATGGCAAAATGTATCGAGACGTTTTTCAGGACGACAACGAGCCGATCCTCCGGGCCACTGAGGTGGAAACCGTGCCCTGACATCCGGTCGCGATCCGCACCCTCCAGCGATGAGAAGGACCGTTACCCGCAGCGTTTTCCGGGTGAGGAAAAAAGTTTGTGAAAAAATTCACAAAGTGCTTGCCACCTCGCGGTCGAAACTGTTTCCATCCGCTGAGCAAGTTAGGAAGTTTGTCCGCGCGAGTGACCACAGCCCGGTAGTTTTCCGGATCGAGTGATCGTCCACGACTTTCCGCTTTGCCCCACTTGGAAATGAGCAACACCGTCTTTCAATCCAGCGCTTTCATCGCCCTTCGCGGGTGGTTTCGATTTTTGGCCGTTTGTGCTGCGACGGTCGGTTTCGGCGGTTCCGCGCTGGCGGCAGAAGGTGAACATCACGGACTGTCGCCTAATGCGCCGCTGATCGATCTCGGGATTTTCAAAGTCAGCAATTCGATGATCGCCACTTGGATCGTCGCGCTGGCGCTCATCATCTTCGCGCAATACGCGACGCGGAAGATCAAGGAAGTGCCGGATGGCGCGCAGAATTTCTGGGAATGGCTGGTAGCAAGCCTGCACGATTTCCTCGAAAGCATCATCGGCCACGAGTTGGTGAAGAAGACCTTCTGGTTCTTTGCCACGGTTTTCATCTTCATTCTGTTTACGAACTGGGCCGGTCTCATCCCCGGGGTTGGCACGATTGGATGGGGGATTCCGAATGCTCAAGGCGGTCTCGATCACATCTCGCGACCGCTCTTCCGCGGGGTGAATGCCGACCTGAATATGACGCTGGCCATGGCCACGCTGTTCTTTGCCTGCTGGCTCGTCTGGGCGCTGCAGGCGAACGGTTTCGGCGGCTTCATCATGCATCTTTTTGGGCCGAAAGGTGACACCAAGGGATTCATGAAGGTGATGATGATCTTCGTTTTCATCCTCGTCGGTTTCCTCGAAGTCATTTCGATCCTCTTCCGGCCGGTGTCGCTCAGCTTCCGTCTCTACGGCAACGTCTTCGCCGGAGAGAACATGCTGGAATCAATGGCGGTTTTGGTGCCGGGACTTTCCTGGCTGATCCCGATTCCATTCTACTTCATGGAACTGCTCGTCGGCCTTGTGCAGGCGCTCGTCTTCATGCTGCTCACCGCCGTTTTCACCCTGCTCATCTGCCGGCACGAGGAAGGGCATCACTAACTTTCACCGAACACTTTCGACCGTCTGACCGTGGGCAACCTGCGGGGGCTGTCGGGACAAACAGAAACCAAACAAAGGAAACAAAATGAGCATCGCAACCATCCTCGCAGAAGCAGCCGCCGGCGGTATGACCGGCAGCATTCACGTCGGTCTCGCAGCGCTGGGCGCCGCGATCGGCGTGGGTTTCATCGGCGCGAAGGCGTCGGAAGCAGTCGGCCGGAATCCCGGTGCGGCCACTCCGATCCTCGTGCAGGCGATCCTGAGCACGGCCTTCGCGGAAGGCATCGTGTTTTTCGCGATCTTCCTCGTGAAGTAAGTCGCTGGCGCGGGGTTGGCGACAGCCCCGCGCTCTTTCCTTCGTCTTGCTTGTTATGAACTACATCCCTCTCCTCGCCGCGGAAGGCGGCATCGTGGACAGCCTCGCCGAGGCCGCCCGCACGACCGGCGAAACCTTCGGGTTCAATGCCTGGCTGTTCTTCTCACAGATCATCAGTTTCGCGATTGTCGCGTTCCTGCTGCAGAAATTCGCTTACAAGCCGATCCTCACCGTGCTCGAAACGCGGCGGCAGAAAATCGCCGAGGGCCTGGCGAACGCTGAGAAGATCAAACTGCAACTCGCGGAGTCCGAACAGCGGGTCCAGGAGATCCTGACCAAGGCCAACGCCGATGCGCAGAAAATGATCGAAGAAGCCCGGGCGGGCGCCCAAGCGCTGGCCGACAAGCGCGCACAGCAGGCGATTGCCGAAGCGGAGCAGATCATCGCCCGGGCGAATGAAGCCACCACGATCGAGCGCGACAGGACGATGGCCGAACTCAAGCGCGAGGTTGGTCGCCTTGTGATCAGCACAACCTCCAAGGTCACCGGCAAGGTCCTCACCTCCGAGGATCAGAAGCGTCTTTCCGACGAAGCCGCGCGCGAAGTCGCCGCCTAAGCGCCGCCATGAAGCTCGACAAAGATTCTCGCAAGCTCTCGAAGCAGCTTTTCCAGGCGAGCTTTACCGATGGCCGCATCGACGGGGTGAAGGTCGCCGCGATCAGTCGCAAGGTCGCCGACAGCAAGCCGCGCAACACGCTCGGCATCCTCAAGGAATTTCAGCGCCTCATTCGCCTCGAAGTCGAGAAGCACCACGCGGTCATCGAAAGCGCCGCGGCGCTCGACGACGCGACGAAGAAGCAACTCCTCGCGAATCTCCAATCGAAATACGGCAACGATTTGACCACGGAATTTAATGTCTCGCCGGAACTCCTTGGCGGCCTGCGGATCAAGATTGGCAGCGACGTTTTCGACAGCTCCGTCCGCGAGCGCCTCAACCGCCTCGACTCCGAATTCACCTACGCCTACCGGCCCCACCATTTCCCACTCCCAACCACCACTTTTCCCATGAGCAGCATCCTGCAAGAACTCGAATCCCAAATCAGCGGTCTCAAAACCAGCTCGGCTAAATCCAACGTCGGCGTCGTGCGCGAAGTCGGCGACGGTGTCGCCAAGATCGAAGGCCTGAGCGACGTCATGCTCAATGAGATGATCGAATTCCCCGGCGGCCTCTACGGCCTCGCACTCAACCTCGAAGAGAGCGAAGTCGGCGCGATTCTGCTCGGCGCGGGTGAAAACGTGGTCGAGGGCACGGAGGTCAAGACGACCGGCCGCCTGCTCTCCGTGCCCGTGGGCAAAGCGTTGCTCGGTCGCGTGGTCGATGCGCTCGGCAGTCCAGTCGATGGCAAAGGCCCGATCGCCGCGACGACGACGTATCCGGTCGAGAAGATCGCGCCCGGCATCATCAAGCGGAAGTCCGTCAGCCAGCCGGTGCAGACCGGCATCATGGCGATCGACGCGATGATCCCGATCGGTCGCGGCCAGCGCGAACTGATCATCGGTGACCGCGCGACCGGCAAGACGACCATCGCCATCGACGCCATCATCAACCAAGCGCGCATCAACAAGGCGAACGAAGGCAAGGCGAGCTTCCGCCCGCTCTATTCGATCTACGTCGCGATCGGGCAGAAGCAGTCGAACGTCGCGCGCTCCATCGCCGTCCTCGAAGCCGCCGGCGCGATGCCCTACACCATCATCGTCTGCGCGACTGCGTCCGACTCTGCGACTAATCAGTATCTCGCACCGTTCTCCGGCGCGTCGATGGGCGAGTGGTTCATGGATAACGGCATGGACGCGCTCATCGTGTTCGACGATCTCTCGAAGCACGCCGTCGCCTATCGCCAGGTGTCGCTCGTGCTCAAGCGCCCGTCGGGCCGCGAGGCGTATCCCGGCGACGTCTTCTATCTCCACAGCCGCCTGCTCGAACGCAGCGCCCGCGTCGATGAAAAGAACGGCAACGGTTCGCTGACCGCGCTCCCGATCATCGAGACGCAAGCCGGCGACGTGTCGGCTTACATTCCGACGAACGTCATCTCGATCACCGACGGTCAGATCTATCTCGAAACCGACCTCTTTTACCAAGGCATCCGCCCGGCGGTTTCGGTCGGTCTTTCGGTCAGCCGCGTGGGTTCCGCCGCGCAGATCAAGGCGGTGAAGCAGGTCGCCGGCAAGATCAAGGGCGACCTTGCCCAGTTCCGCGAACTCGCCGCGTTTGCGCAGTTCGGCTCCGACCTCGACGCCAAGACCAAGCTGATCCTGGAGCGCGGCGCGCGCATCGTGGAACTCTTCAAGCAGGTGCAATACAACCCGCTCGCGACCGAGGTCATGGTCGCCGTGCTCTGGTCGATGCAGAACGCCTTCCTCGACGACGTGCCGGTGGACAAGATCAAGGACTTCCAGCTCAAGCTTCAGGAATATCTCACCACGCGGAAAGACGCCGTGCTGGCCAAGATCCGCGACAAAGCCGCGATCGACGACGAAATCACCGCGGACCTCAAAGCCGCCGTCGGCGAGTTCAAGAGCAGCTACCGCTAATCCACCATGGCCGCGAACACGCGAGACATCCGGCGCCGCATCAAGTCGGTCAAGAACACGGCGCAGATCACGAAGGCGATGCAGATGGTCGCCGCGTCGAAGATGCGCAAAGCCCAGCAGCTTGCCGTCGAAGGCCGTCCTTACGCGAGCCTGCTCAACCGGATCAGTGCGGCCTTGAATGAGGTGACTCTCTCCGAGAAGCATCCGCTTCTGGAACAGCGCGAGGTGAAGAAGGAACTCGTGATCCTCGTCTCCACCGACAAAGGGCTGTGCGGCGCCTTGAACACAAACCTCCTGCGCGAAGCGGCGAAGTTTGATCTCGAGAAAACCGTCTTCGTCACCGCCGGACGCAAGGGCGCCCAATGGGCTGTGCGTGGCAAGCGGAATGTCCTCGCCGACTTCCAACTTAAGGACACGCCTTCGTTCCTCGAAACCAAAGCGATCTCGAAGTTTGCGATTGAACAGTTCCTCTCGGGGGCCGTGGACAAGGTCTCGGTGCTCGTCACGCGCTTCGTCAATACGCTGACTCAGGAGCCGATTATCTTTCCATTGCTGCCCGTCACCGCTGGCCCGGCGAATAAGGAAATCATCGAGCAAGGCCACGAGAAGGGGCCGATGGACGCCATTTTCGAGCCGAACGCTGAGGCTGTGCTGGACGCCTTGCTGCCTTACTACGCGCACTACGCCGTCTTTCGCGCACTCGTCGAAGCTCGCGCCGCCGAGCACAGCGCGCGGATGGTTGCGATGAAGAGCGCGACCGACAACGCCAAGCAACTGATCAAGGATCTGACCCTCGAATACAACAAGGTCCGCCAGGCCGCGATCACCACCGAACTTCTCGAAATCACCACCGCGCAGATGGCCCTCGGCTAGCGCAACGCAAACTTCCCAACCCATTATTCTATGAGCAATACCGGCACCATCGTCCAAGTCATCGGCCCCGTCGTGGACGTCGATTTCTCCGGGAGCACCCTCCCCAAAATCTACGACGCGCTCGAAATTGATTTCGAGGTCGACGGCGTCAAAAACCGCCTCGTCCTCGAAGTGCAGCAGCACCTCGGCGAAGGCTGGGTTCGCGCCATCGCGATGAGTTCGAGCGAAGGTCTGAAGCGCGGTCTTTCCGTGAAGGCCACCGGCGCTCCCATTTCCGTGCCGGTCGGCGAAGGCGTCCTCGGCCGTATCTTCAACGTCACGGGCGACCCCGTCGATGAACGCGGCCCCGTGACCTACGAGAAGCGTTATCCGATTCATCGCCCGGCTCCGACGCTCATCGAGCAGGACGTGAAGGCTAGCATCCTCGAAACCGGCATCAAGGTCATCGATTTGATCTGCCCGTTCACCAAGGGCGGTAAGGTCGGCGCGTTCGGCGGTGCGGGCGTCGGCAAGACCGTCGTCATTCTCGAACTGATCAACAACATCGCCAAGCAGCACGGTGGTTTCTCCGTGTTCGCCGGCGTGGGCGAGCGTTCCCGCGAGGGCAACGATCTTTACCACGAAATGAGCGACGCGGGCGTCATCAACCAGCAGGACCTCAGCAAGTCGAAGGTCGCGCTCGTCTATGGCCAGATGAACGAACCTCCCGGCGCCCGTCTCCGCGTCGCGCTCTCCGCGCTCTCGATGACGGAATACTTCCGCGATGAGAAGAACCAGGACGTGCTCCTCTTCGTCGATAACGTGTTCCGCTTCTCGCAGGCCGGTTCCGAAGTGTCCGCGCTCCTCGGCCGCACGCCGTCGGCGGTGGGTTACCAGCCGACTCTCTCCTCGGAAATGGGCGCGCTCCAGGAACGCATCACCTCGACGACCAAGGGCTCGATCACGTCCGTGCAAGCCGTGTATGTGCCTGCGGACGATCTTACCGATCCAGCGCCCGCGAACACCTTCGCGCACTTGGATTCGACGATCGTGCTTGAGCGTTCCATCGCGGAACTCGGCATCTACCCTGCCGTCGATCCGCTCGCCTCGACATCGAAGGCGCTCGCGCCTGAAATCGTCGGCGAAGAGCATTACCAGGTCGCCCGCGGCGTCCAGCGCGTGCTCCAGAAGTACAAGGACTTGCAGGACATCATCGCCATTCTGGGCATGGATGAACTTTCGCCCGAAGA
>Ga0105047_10001112_pt1 | contig 47522 bp, 39 predicted proteins | sample MAT04_FD_78384 | JGI IMG/M metagenome (GOLD analysis project Ga0105047, IMG submission 78384) | Freshwater microbial communities from Lake Fryxell liftoff mats and glacier meltwater in Antarctica - MAT-04 (megahit assembly) | ecosystem: Environmental > Aquatic > Freshwater > Ice > Liftoff...
CGATGCACGACACGCTGGGGAAGACGGAGTTCCCGCCCCCGCCAGCGACGCTACGCGCGGCCAAGCAGCTCGGATTTTCGGATCACTTCATCGCGGCGCGCATGAGCACCGACGTGATGACGGTGCGCTCGGTGCGAAAGAACGCCGACATTCTGCCGAACGTCGCGAAGATCGACACGCTGGCGGCCGAATTCCCCGCCGAGACCAACTATCTCTACAGCACCTATCACGCCACCGAGAGCGAGGTCGCGCCGTCGTGGCGGAAGAAGATCCTCGTGCTCGGCTCGGGCACCTATCGCATCGGATCGAGCGTGGAGTTCGACTGGTGCTGCGTGAACGCGGTGAAAGCAGCGGCGGAGCTCGGCTACGAGACCATCCTGCTGAACTACAACCCGGAGACCGTGTCGACCGACTACGACATGTGCGATCGGCTGGTGTTCGACGAGATCAGCTTCGAGACGGTGATGGACCTCTACGAGCGAGAGCGCCCCGAGGGCGTGGTCGTCTCGATGGGAGGTCAGATCCCGAACAACCTGGCGATCAAGCTGCACCGCGCGGGCGTGCGCATCCTCGGCACCTCGGCGGCGGACATCGATCGAGCGGAAGATCGCCGCAAGTTCTCGGTGCTCCTCGACGAGGCCGACATCTCGCAGCCGCGCTGGGCGCACCTCACCGACCCGCGCGAGTGGAAGGCGCTGGTCGATCACCTGGGCGGGTTCCCGGTGCTGGTGCGGCCGAGCTACGTGCTGTCCGGCGCGGCGATGAGCGTCGCGCACGAGCCGGTCGAGTTCCAGCGCATCCTCGAGCGCGCCAAGGCGGTGTCCCCGGATCAGCCGGTGGTGGTGTCGGCGTTCGAGTCGCACGCGCGCGAGATCGAGATCGACGCGGTCGCCGACAAGGGCGAGCTGGTTTTGTGGGCGATCTCGGAGCACATCGAGGACGCCGGCGTGCACTCCGGTGACGCGACCTTGATGCTGCCGCCGCAGACGATCTCGGTGCCGACCATCCACGAGGCCCGCAAGATCGTGGAGAAGCTGGCGAAGAACCTGCAGATCACCGGGCCGTTCAACGTGCAGATGCTGGCCAAGAACAACTCGGTGCGCGTCATCGAGTGCAACCTGCGCGCGTCGCGATCGTTCCCGTTCGTGTCGAAGGTGACCGGCAACAACTTCGTGCGCGAGGCGATGCGCCGGATGCTCGGTGTCTCCGGCCCGGTGACGAACCGCTCGCTGGATCTCGACTATGTCGCGTGCAAGGCGCCGCAGTTCTCGTTCTCTCGGCTGACCGGCGCGGACCCGCTGCTCGGCGTGGAGATGGCGTCGACCGGCGAGGTCGGCTGCTTCGGCGACGACGCGCACCAGGCGCTGCTGCACGCGCTGCTGGCGACGGGGTTCCGCTTCCCGAAGAAGGGCGTGCTCCTCTCGCTCGGACCGATCACCGAGAAATACAGCTTCGTCGACGAGGCGCGGGTGCTCAGCGAGGTGCTGGGGCTGCCGCTGTTCGCGACCGAAGGTACGGCGACGGTGCTGCAGGAGATGGACATTCCCGTCACCGCGCTGGGCAAGCGGCCCGGCGAGGGGCTCTCGGCGATGGACGTCATCCAGGCCGGGAACGTCGATCTGGTGATCAACGTGCCGCGCGAGTACGACGAGCTCGGTCGCCCGGACGGGTACTTCATCCGCCGCCGCGCGGTGGACGCCGGCGTGCCGCTCGTCACCGACATTCACCTGGCGCGCGCGCTGGTCGAGGCGCTGCGGCGCAACAAGACCGAAAAAGAGCTGCCGGTGCTGGCCTGGGATGAGTATCTCGGGCGCCGCCCGATGTCCTTGCGGTAGCATTCCTCGGCGATGGTTTCGAGCACCCTGGTCCTGGGCGCCGGTCGCTCCTCCCCCAGCAAGGTCCGCGTTTATCGGCTGATCCAGCCGAAGACGGGCGCGTCCCACGAATGCACGGCGCCCTCGCTCCGCATGGGATCCTCCGCGCAGAATGACCTGGTCCTGGCCGACGAGGGCGTGAGCCGAATTCACGCCGAGATCAGCGCCGATGAGTATGGGTTTCGGCTGCGCGACCTCGGCAGCACCAACGGCACCCTGATCGACGGCGTGCGCGCGCACGACGTGTACCTGCGGCCGGGCGCCAAGCTGACCCTGGGACGCGCCGAGCTGGTGTTCGAGCCGCAGGCCACGGAGGCGGCCGTTCCGCTCGCGGCGGAGGGTCGCTTCGGGCCGCTGGTCGGCTCCTCGCCCGCGATGCGCGAGCTCTTCCACGTGCTGGGGCGGGTCGCGCCGAGCGAGACCACGGTGCTCATCCAGGGCGAGAGCGGCACCGGCAAGGAGATCATCGCCGAGGCGATCCACGGCGCGTCTCCGCGGCGCGGCGGTCCGTTCGTGGTGTTCGACTGCTCGGCGGTCTCGGGGAGCCTCCTCGAGAGCGAGCTGTTCGGGCACGAAAAGGGCGCGTTCACCGGCGCAGCGGGCGCGCGCGAAGGGTGCCTGGAGGCGGCCGACGGCGGGACGCTCTTCCTCGACGAGATCGGCGAATTGCCCCTCGATCTGCAGCCCAAACTATTGCGCGCGGCGGAGAAAAAAGAGCTGCGGCGGGTCGGCGGGACTCAGTCGAAGAAGGTCGACGTGCGTCTGCTCGCCGCGACCAACCGCGATCTCGCGGCCGAGGTGAACCGCGGCACGTTCCGCGAAGATCTCTACTATCGACTGGCGGTGGTGCGGCTGCGCGCGCCGCCGCTGCGCGAGCGGAGCGACGACATCCCGATGCTGGTCGAGCACTTCCTGAAGAAGTTATTGCGCCAGGATCATCTGGTCGCAGAGGCGCTCGACAGCATGAACGCGACGTCATGGCAGAAGCTCGCGGCGCAGCCCTGGCGCGGGAACGTGCGAGAGCTCCGCAACTTCGTCGAGCGCCGCCTGACGATGGGCGACGACGTGACCCTCGAGGGCCCGGCGATCGGTTCGTCCCCCGAAGGCGCCGACGTCGACACCACGCGGCCGTTCATCGAGCAGCGCGACGAGGTGGTGGAGCGGTTCGAGCGCGCGTACGTCGAGCAGCTCCTCGCCAAACACGACGGGAACTTCTCCCGCGCAGCGGCCGCGGCGGGGATCGATCGGATGTACTTCAAGCGCCTGGTGAAGAAGTACGGGTCATAGGATCTCGAGCACGACCAGCGCGCCCGCGACGATGACCGCCGCTGCGAGCGCGATGGCGATGATCGCGATCTTGCGCGACGGCGCCGCGACCGCGGCGGGTGGCGGGGCGACCTGGGTCAGCGCGCCTTCGGCGCTGTCGGAGCTGATGACGAGATCGCTCGCCAGCAGCTCGAGCGTCGGCGCCACCGGTGGCTCCGCGACGACCGCAGCGAGCAGCCTCTCCACTTCCGCCGCGCTCTGCGGGCGATCGGCGCGATCTTCGGCGGTGAGCCGGGCGATCAGGCGGCTCAGCGAAGACGGCCGCTCCCCCGCCGGATCGAGCGCGGCTTCGATGGTGCGCCCCAGCGCGTAGAGATCCGCGCGCCCATCGATCGCCTCGCCGCGGCGCTGCTCCGGGGCCATGCGATCGAGGCGGCCCTTGAGCTCTCCGAGACGGGTCTGGTGATCGCGGTCATCGTAGCGGGCAATGCCGAAGTCGAGCAGCTTCGCTCCGGTGGGGGTGACGAGCACGTTTTCCGGGCAGACGTCGCGATGAATGACCCCCAGCGGGTGCACGTACGCGAGCGCGCGGGCGACGTCGATCGCGATCGCGACGACCGTTTGCCAGCCGAGCTTCTGGCGCGCGAACAGCGCGAGATTCGAGCCTTCGAGGTGCTCCAGCGCGAGGAACTCCGTGCCGTCGATCTGCCCGGTTCCGAGCGCGCGGACCACGTGCGGATGATCGAGGCGCATCGCGAGGCGGATCTCGTCGCCGAACATCGTCATGACGTCGGCGCGATCGCGCAGGTCCTCGCGCACCCGCTTCACGACGCAGCGGCCCTCGGGCCCGTGGGCGCGCCAGACCTCGGCCATCCCGCCCTCGGCCATGCGCTCGAGCAGGATGTACTTGCCGAACTGGTCGCCGCTCTCCGCGCCCTCGCCCGGGAGCGGGCGCTCGTCGAGCATCTCCGTGAGCGCTTGCGGCAGCTCGAGATCGCTCACGTCGAGGCGAAAGCGCCCCCGCGGCACGTCCTCGATGTGCACCGGTTGCGACAGGTCGGGCCTCGTGTCGCCGCTGTCCGAGCTCTCGTCACCCATCCCCATCTCGCCTGCCTGGGATAGTCACACGAAGCCTTGCGCCCATCCATGGGCCCCTCGGCGACCTCGCGGTATGCTCCCGGCGCAGCGAGGCGGGCCCGGGATGAGCACAGACGACGTCATCATCGGGGGCCGCTGTCGACTGAACGCGCGCCTCGGCTCCGGAGCGTTCGGGGTGGTCTGGCAGGCCGATGACGCGGCGACCGGCCGGACCGTCGCGGTGAAGGTCCTGCGCGCCGAGCACCTTGCCAAGGAGCGGGTGCGCGACCGCATGCTGCGAGAAGCGCAGATCCTCATCGAGCTCCAGCACCCCAACATCGCGCGCGCGCTCGATGTCGTGGAGCACGATGGCGGGCTGGCGATCGTGCTCGAGCTGATCCGGGGCGAGACCTTGTTCGACGCGGTCGAGCGCCGCTCGCGAAGCGGCGATCCCTGGTCGGCTCGGGAGATCGAGGCGCTCGCGGGCGAGCTCGCCCGCGGGATCGGGTTCGCGCACGAGCGGGGCATCATTCACCGGGATCTGCAGCCTCACAACATCATGCTGGCGCCGCACGTCGTGATCCTCGACTTCGGGCTCGCCCGTTTCCTCGAGCCCGGCGAGGAAGATCAGGCCACCACGCTCGGACGCGTGCTGGGGACGCCGCTGTACATGCCGCCGGAGCAGGCCGACGGGCGCGGGAGCGAGCCGCGGAGCGATCTGTTCGCGCTGGCGACGATCCTGTTCGAGGTCGCGACGCTGCGCCGCGCCTGGGCGGTCGATGAGCGCGGCCAGCCACCGCCGTTCCACGAGAAGATCGATCGCGCGGCGAAGATCGCCAACGCGCCGGGCAGCATCGTCACGCGCATCGCGATGCGACCGGAGCGGCTCGACGTGCGGGCGTTCAGGAGCGATCTGCCGGCGGTGCTGACGAGCTGGATCCTCGCCGCGAGCGCCGTCCGGCCCGCTGATCGGCCGAGTGACGTGTCGGGTCTGCTGTCCGGATCGGGCGACGAAGAGGACGATGACGGAGACGAGTCGACCGCCGATCTCGAGGCCCCGGTTCCCCGGAAGACGGTCGTCGTTCCTGCGCCGGCCTCCGACCGCTGGCTGGTGGCGACGTCGATCGGGCTCGCGCTGGGGGCGCTGCTGGTGGCTTGGCGGCTGTTCAACCGCGAGAGCGCCGCGGAGCTGCCGGTGCTGCCGATCGTGGTGACCTCGACGATCGTCGCGACGACGTCGATCGCGCGCTAGACGTCCTCGAGGATCGCTTCGCCGAAGCTCCACAACCGGCGCAGGCGCGCGCGCACGCTGCGTCCGTCCGGTGAGCCGGCGTCGCGCAGAGGCCCGGCGCGCAGCGCGTCCATCACCGCGTCGTACTCCGACCCCGGATGGAGCGTCGTCCCGGCAGGCCCGGACAGCGCGTCGACGAACCAGGCCATCACCGGATCTTTGTTCTCACCCGACGCCTCGACGAACGCAGCGGCCAGCTCCGCGAGACCGCCCGGATCTTCTCCGAGCACGCGCGGCAGCCGCACCTTGACGGGCTTCGGCTTGGCCAGCGGCGGGGGCGCCACCGGTGCTGCGGGCGGGGGGGCGTGGATCACCACCGCGCGCGGCGTTCGTGGGGCGCCTTCGGTGATGAGATCGATCAGCGCCTCGGTGTCGAGCGTCGCCGCCGCATCCGAGCCCTCGAGCACGCTCGCGACCAGCGCGCGCTTCTCGGCGTGCAGCGCGAGGATCCGCTCCTCGATCGTCGCCTTGGCGATCAAGCGATACACGGTGACCGGCCGGGTCTGGCCGATGCGGTGCGCGCGATCGGTGGCCTGATCTTCCACCGACGGGTTCCACCACGGATCGAGGTGGATGACGTAGTCCGCCCCCGTGAGGTTGAGGCCCGTTCCACCGGCTTTCAGCGAGATGAGAAACAGCTCGCCCTCTCCGGCCTGGAAGCGCTCCACGCGCTTTTCGCGCTCGAGCGCGGGCGTCGATCCATCGAGGTACAGGTACGGGACCTTGGCCTCGTCGAGCGCCGCGCGGAGCAGCGCGAGGTGACGCGTGAACTGGCTGAACACCAGCGCGCGGTGGCCCTCGCGGCGGAGCGTGTCGATCAGCGCGAGCGCGGTCTCCATCTTCGACGAGGTCGCGGTCTCGTCCGGGTAGACCAGCCGCGGGTGGCAGGCCAGCTGGCGCAGCCGCATGATCTCGGCGAGCACCTGGAAGCGGCTCTGCTCGCTCTCGGTGACGAGGCCTCCGACCCGCGCGACGGCGGCGCGACGGGCGTCCTCGTAGAGCTGCGCTTCGGCGGAGGAGAGCTCCACCTCCAGCGTCATCTCGGTGCGCGGCGGCAGATCGCGCGCGACCTCGGACTTGGTGCGGCGCAGCACGAACGGACGCACCAGGCGCGCCAGCGCGAGGCGCCGCTCGCTGTCCTTGCTCCGCTCGATCGGGGTGATGAAGCGCTCCTTGAACTCGCGCTCCTTGCCCAGAAGACCCGGCGAAACGAGATCGAAGAGGCTCCAGAGCTCGCCGAGGTGGTTCTCGATCGGCGTGCCGGTGAGCGCCAAGCGCCAGTCCGCGTTGAGCCCGCGCGCGGCCTTGGCCCGCTGGGTGTCGGCGTTTTTCACCGCCTGCGCTTCGTCGAGGACCAGCGTGGTCCACGCGATCGAGCTCAGCGCCTCTGCGTCGCGCACCAGGATCCCGTAGCTCGCGAGCAGCAGATCGCCCGGCCCGAGGCGCGCGAGGATCTCGCGGCGATCGCCCTCGCGATACACCACCGCCCGCAGATCCGGGGCGAAGCGGGCGGTCTCGCGCCGCCAGTTGCCGACCACGCTCGTCGGCGCGATCACGATCTGCGGACCGCGCGCGCCGCGCTCCGCGAGCACGGCCAGCGCCTGGATCGTCTTGCCGAGGCCCATGTCGTCGGCCAGGCACGCGCCCGCGCCCCACATCGACAGCCGCGTCAGCCACGCCCAGCCCTCGAGCTGGTAGCTGCGCAGCTCCGCGGTGATGCGCGGGGTCATGCCGGTGATGTCGAACGCCTCGGCCTCCGCGACGCGCGCCATCATCGCGGAGAGCTCGGGCGCCACCTCGGCGTCGTCGGCCTCTTCGATGATTGGCAGCAGCGCTCGCGCGCTCACGCGAGGCACGGTGAGCTGACCGCGATCGATCGACGCCGCGTCCACCAGCGGCTGCAGCCGCGCGCGCAGCGCCTCATCGATGCGCATCCACTCGTCGGGCCCGACCTTCACGTAGGTCTCGCCACGGCGCAGCGCCTCGATCACCGCCGCGAGCTCGAGCACGGTCTCGTCGAGCGCGATCTTGCCCTTCACCCCGAACCAGTCGCGCGAGGTGGTGACCGCCAGCTGGATCTTCGCGTCGCGCGGCATGCCGCGGATGCGCATCTTGCGCGGGCTCGACCACTCGACCTCGATCTCGGGCTCGAGGCGCAGCGCCTCCACCACCTCGAGCGCGCGCTCGACCGACTCGACGCGCTCGCCGGCAGAATGCGCCGACGTGAGCCCCAGCCGCTCGCCGAGCGCAGCGGCTTCGGTTCGCTCGCGCGCGCGATCGCGCACGGTGTGGATCGGGCCGTTCGGGCCGCGACCGATCAAGATGTCCGGACCATCGCCGGGCGCCTGCGGCACGCAGCCGTCGAGCGGCCGCACGACCAGGGAGACGTGGACGCCGCCGCTGTCGAGCATGGCGAGCCGCACGGTGGGCCGGTATTGCGCCTCCACCGCCGGGCCGCGGAACCCTTCGCCGAGCGCGATCGGGAGCCGCGCCACCAGCGCACCGAGCGCCGGCTCGATGCGCGCGCGGGCGTCGCTGGGCAGCGCATGCGCCGTCGCCACCGCCAGCTCGAGGAGCGTGATGGTGTCGGGATCGATCGCCAGCACCGAGAGCGTTCCACGCGCGAGATCGAGCCAGGCCGCGCGGCCGTCTTCGAGCTCGTCGAGCAGCGCGAGGAGGGATGAGCCTTCCAGCACCTTGCCGTCGAGCGCGACGCCGAGCGCGATCCGCCCGTCCTCGCGCGCGCCGAGCGACACCTCGATCACCGCGCGGCGAACGTCGAGGGGACGCTCCCACTGGCCATCGTGCCAGATGCGGGGGTGGCCGATGAGCCGCTCGATCGAGCGCAGCGCGTCGGTGCCGCCGAGCGAGGCGCTCACGCCGTGGCTCTTCGGCGCGACGGTCGTGTCGAGCAGCACCGTGTCCATCGGTGAGAGCAGGTGGCGCGGCATCGCCGCGAGATCGGCGGCGGTCGCGCGGCGAGGCTGAAGCAGGTGCCCGCGCTTTCCGCGGCGCTGGACCGCGGGCTGGAGCTGGATGCCGTGCACGTCGCTGACGATCCAGCCGAACGCGACCTCCTCGTCACCGAGGCTGGCGCGCGAGACGAGCTGCTCGAGGACGCGATCGACGCGGATCTCGAGCGGCCGCGATAGCTCTTCGAGGAGCGCGATGATGCTGCGCGCGAAGCCCCAGGGTGCGCCGGACAGCATCGCGCGCAGATCGTCGACCGCCGCGAGCGCGTGGGTGCAGCGGGCGACGCGATCGTCGGTACAGTTGCAGGAGACGTCGATCCCGGTGGCCTCGAGATCGCGGATCACCATGCTGACCTCGGGCGATCGCAGCACGTCTCCGCGATAGATGCGCTCGGCATCCACGTAGGTCAGGCGGATGGAAGCGGCCGCCAGCTTGTCGGGGCCGTTGAGGGCGCCGCGGCGGGTGCGCTCGCGCGGGCGAGGCCACGCCACCGCGCGGATCGTGGCGCGCAGGCCTCCCAGCGCATCGAAGAGCAGCTTCGCGCGCGCATCCTCCGGCGGCTTCGGCGCAGGCTGCTGCTCCTCGGCCAGAGCGCGCACGCGATCGCGCGCCTCGGTCGCGACCTTCTGCCAGGCCAGCGCGCGGCTGGCGCGATCCATGATGTCGCCGGAGATCGGCTCCGCGTCGAGCACCTCACCGACGGTGAGACCAGGGCGCGGGGCGACGCGGACGCGCTCTTCACCTTCCGCGCGTGCGGCGGCGGCGAGGCCGTCGAAGATCAGATCCAGCGCGGGCACGACGCCGCGCACGATCGCCCAGGCGCGCACGTCGTCGGGGATCGTGCGGACCATCGCCTCCTCGAGCGCGAGATCGTCGAACCACTGCCCGATGTGACCGAGCGGACCACCGATCGGGACGCGTCGCTTGGCCACCTCGCGCCACCACGCCGCGTCGTCGAGCACCTGACGCAGCGTCGCTTGCGGCGGCAACAGGCGCATCGAGAGCGTGAGCAGAGGCTCCGGCCAGCGCAGGCCGAGCACGCGGGCGCGATCGAGCGAGATCGAGAGGAGCTCCTCCGACCCAGCCAGGACGATGGACGCGGCCAGCCCTTCGGGCGTCGTGGCTCGCTGTTGTTGCTTCTCGAGAGGTTCGCGCGCGCCCATGGTGGGGGTGGCGTCGCATCCCCCCGCCGTGTCCGCGAGTCAACGCTGCGATGCAAGAGCCGGCCACGCATGCTACGAATCCGCGCCGATGGCAGCGGATCTCGTGGTCGTCGGCGCAGGCGCAATCGGGCTTTCGATCGCCTGGTGCGCGGCGCGGCGCGGTGCTCGGGTGATCATCCTCGAGCGCGGACAACCCGGCCGTGAGAGCTCGTGGGCCGCCGCGGGCATTCTCCCTTACGGCCGCCCCGACGTCGGCACCGCGTACGTTCGTGCGATGGGGGAGAGCGCGCGGCTGCACCCGGTGCATGCGGCGTTGCTGCGCGACGAGACGGGGATCGCCGTCGAATACCGGGAGATCGGGGAAATCCTCACCGAGCTCGACGAGTCGGGACGCGCGCCGATGCTCGAGGTGGTCGCGCGCCAGGAGGCTCGCGGCGCGCCGATCAGCCGCGCCGATCCATCCGTGCTCGACACGCAAGGGATCGCGCCGCGCATCGACGCGTACTGGCTTCCGCGGACGGCGCAGATCAATCCCCCGCGATATCTGGCGGCGCTGGAGGCGGCGTGCCGGGCGCGCGGCGTCGAGATCCGCGCGGACGCTCCGGTGGTGAGCCTCGCGCGTTCGAGCGATCGCATCACCGGCGCAGTGCTGGAGAGCGGCGAGGCGGTCGCGGCGGGAAACGTCGTGGTGGCGGCGGGTGCGTGGACGCCGTCGCTCGTACCGTTCATCGGCGAGCCGCCTCCGATCCGCCCTTTGCGCGGGCAGATCGCGCTCCTGCGGCCCTCGAAGCTGACGATCGGGGCGATCATCAGCGTCGGTCACGAGTATCTCGTTCCGCGCGAGGACGGCCGGGTGCTGGTCGGCGCGACGATGGAGGACGCCGGGTTCGATGCGCGCACGACCGCGCACGGGATCCGTCACCTGCTCGACAGCGCGGTGCGGCTGGTGCCGAGCCTGGCCGACGCCGACGTGGAGCGCGTCTGGGCGGGGCTGCGTCCGGCGACGCCCGATGGCGAGCCGATCGTGGGTCCGGTCGCGGGCTGGTCAGGGCTGTGGATCGCGGCGGGCCACACGCGCCAAGGGATCCATCTGGCGCCGTACACGGGCGAGTCGATGGCCGCCGCCCTCACTTCGTAGCGACGACGACGGCGGCGTACTGCCCGGGGAACCTCTCGCCGATCGCCGCCATGTCCGGCCAGATCTCGACCTTCGAGAAGCCCGCTTTTTCGAGGGCCTCGCGCCAGTTCTCCGGCCGCAGATAGCAGTGGAACGGGCGGTACGAGGATCGCTCGGAAGCGGAGCGATGATAGATCGAGAGGTTCAGCACCAGCTCGCGCGGCGCCATCTCCGCCTGGCTGGTGCGCACGCGCTCGGCGAACACCACCTTGCCGCCGGGCTTCAGCGAGGCCCGGCACTGCTCGAGCGACCAGAGCAGATCCTTGGCCACGTGGGCCGCGTTCACCGCGTAGACGAGATCGACCGACTCGAGCGGGACCTTCTGATCGACGAACGGCTTGTTGAGGTCGAGATAAAGATAGTCACAGGCCAGGTTCGGCCAGCTCGCGCGGATGATCTTCTTGGTCCCGAGGACGAAGAGGAAGCTGATGTCGCTGAAGAGATACTTGGTGAGCTGCGACAGTTTCCCGGCCTTTTCCAGCGCGGGAAAGAGGTGACGCACGCCGTTGCCGGTGCCGCCGCCGATCTCGAGGATGGTGCCTCCCTGGAAAAAGGACGTGATGGCCTCCGCGCCCATCGCGCCGTGGAGATCCTGGAGCGGATCGAAGTTGGTGGCGCGATCCCACAGCTCTTCGAGGCCCTTCTCTCGGCCGGAGAGCATGCGATCCATCAGCTCCGGATCATCCTTCAGCGCGTGCACGAACTTCTCCGCACCGAACTGGAGGAACTCCAGGCTGGCGAGGTAGCGCTCGCCCAGCGCGGCCATGCCCTGAGCCAGCGTGTCGAGCTCGGCCTGGGTGGCGACCGGATCGATCTTCGCGCCCGACGCGACGAACTTTCGGGGTGTGCCGTTATCGACGCGCACGACGGGCGTGCGCACGGCCAGGCGCTGGAGCATCTGATCGAGCGTGACCGATGCGCTATCCACGAATCCGAGGCTCTTCGCGATCTCGGCGCCGTCGAGCGGCTTTCCGAGCACCTCGGTGAGACCGAGCCGATGGAACAGGAGCAAGAGCTGGAGGTCGCAGGACCGCTCGAGGATCGCCGTCGCCCGCACGATCTCGGGCGTGTACAACGTGTCCTTGCACCAAGCGGTGAACGCTTCGATCACGGTGTAGCTCGTAACGGGACACCGTGTCGTGGTCAACCCGCGCTGTCCGCTCGACGAACCTGGAAAACCAAGCTAACGGTGGGGCCGCGTGCAAGCCGAGAGCACCGATCTCCTCCTCCTTTCGGGCGGGATCTTGTTGATGATGGCCACCCTCGGGGTCCTGAAGCACCTCGCGCGGCGTCGCGCGGTCGCCACTCGGCGCGCAGTTTCGCGGCTGCGGATGCGATCCGAACCGCCTGCGGGGTCGTAGTTCCGTCGTGGACGTCAACATCCGCGTCGACCGGCGGTTCCCGATGGCCCGCCCGGAGCTCTTCGCCCTCGCGATCTCGAATGACGTGCTGGTGAAGACGTTCGTCGGCGCCGGTCCCATCCCGGCGATCCGCAAGGCCGAGCTGCTCACGCCCGGGCCGCTCGCCACCGGCTCCCGCCGCCGGGTGTCGAACAGCGACGGCTCGGTGATCGACGAGGAGATCACGGCGCTGGAGACCCCGTCGCGCCATATCTATCGGCTGCCGGGAGGCTTCGCGTTCCCGTTCAATCTGATGGTCCGCGAGGCGGAAGGTGACTGGAAGTTCAGCGACGCCGCCGGCGGCACCGAGATAGTTTGGAACTATCGGTTCAGCCTCACCACGCCCCTGTTTTTCCCGGTGGTCGCGCCGATCGTGAGGATCTTCTTCAAGAAGGCGATGGAGCGCTGCCTCGCGGGCATCGCCGCGATCGCCTCCCCATCTGCTACGCGGGCGTGATAGTCCCCAGGACGTGTCCCCGCTCGAGGATGCGCTGGCCCGCTGGGAGCCGGTGATCGGCCTGGAGGTCCACGCGCAGCTGGAGACCGACAGCAAGATCTTCTCGGAAGCGCCGGTCGGGTTCGACGTGGATCATCCCAACACGCACGTCGTCGCGTACTGCCTCGGGCTGCCGGGCACCCTCCCTGTCCTCAACCGCCGGGCCGTCGAGCTGGCGGTCCGCGCGGGCGTCGCGCTCGGGTGCACGGTCGCCGAGAAGAGCGTGTTCTCGCGGAAGCACTACTTCTACCCGGATCTGCCGAAGGGCTATCAGATCTCGCAGTACGACCAGCCGGTGTGTCTCGGCGGCGGGCTGGAGATCACCGGCGACGACGGCACGGCGCGGACCATCCACCTGACGCGCATTCACCTCGAGGAAGACGCGGGGAAGAACCTCCACGTCGAGGGCGCGCCGTACACGCTGGTCGACTACAACCGCGCGGGCGTCCCGCTGGCCGAGATCGTGTCGGAGCCGGAGCTGCGCAGCGCGGGGGAGTCGGCGCGGTATCTCAGGGCGCTGCGCGCGATCCTGGTGGCGCTCGATGTCTGCGACGGCAACATGGAGCAGGGGTCGCTGCGCGCCGACGTGAACATCTCGCTGCGCAAGCGCGGAACCACGCCGTTCGGAGCGCGGGTCGAGATCAAGAACGTGAACTCGTTTCGCTTCGTCGAGCAGGCGATCGAGCACGAGATCGTGCGCCAGGCGCGGCTGCTCGAAGGCGGCGAGCGGGTCCCGCAGGAGACGCGGCTCTTCGACAGTACGAAGAAGGTCACGCGCTCGATGCGCTCGAAGGAAGAGGCGCCGGATTATCGCTATTTTCCGGATCCTGACCTGCCACCGCTGGTGATTCCCAAGGAGTGGATCTCTTCGGCGCGATCGCTGTTGCCGGAGCTGCCCGCGGCGATGATCGCCCGCTGGATCGCGGCGGGTGTGCCGGACGAGTCGGCGCGCACGTTCGCGGAGGAGCGGGAGGTGGCGCGCTGGTTCGAGCTCGCGCTGGCGGCCCACCCTTCCGGCGCGGCGGGGATCGCGCATCTGGTGAAGGGCGAGATCTTGCGCGAGCTGAAGGACGATCCTGCGGCGATCACCAAGCTCTCGCCGGAGACCGTGGCAGAGCTGGTGCGGCTCAAGGAGAAGGACGCGATCTCTTCGACGCAGCAAAAGAAGCTGCTGGGCGAGATCTGGAAGAACGGCGCTCGCCTCGAGGATCTCATGGCCGCCGAGGGCGGACAGGTCGACGACCGCGGCGCGCTCGAGGCGCTGGTCGATCAGGTCGTGGCGGCGCATCCGAGTGAGGCCGCGTCGGCGCGCGCCGGCAAGACGCAGGTGATCGGGTTCTTCGTCGGCAAGGTGATGAAGTCGAGCGGCGGCAAGGCGAAGCCGACGCTGGTGAAGCAGATCGTCGAGGAGAAGCTGAAATGAGCGCGTTTCGTGCGTCTATCGGGAGCTCGTTTCGCGCGGTCGATTACCGGAACGACAAGCTCGTCCTCCTCGATCAGACCCGCCTGCCGATGGAGGAGATCTATCTCGAGCTGGATGCGCTCGAGGACGTCGCCCTGGCGATCGAGCGACTCGTCGTGCGCGGCGCTCCGGCGATCGGCATCGCCGCGGCCTGGGGGATGGTGGTCGCGGCGCGGCAGAAGCTCGATCTGGTCGAGGCGGAGGCGCGCCTCGCCCGCACCCGACCCACGGCGGTGAACCTGTTCTGGGCGCTCGCGCGGATGCGAGGGGTGATCACGGCGCACGGCGCGGATGTCGCGCGGCTCACCGCCGAGGCGCGCGCGATCGACGCCGAAGACGTCGCTGCGTCGAAGAAGATGGGCGAGATCGGCGCGGAGCTGGTCCCCCATGGCGCGACCATCCTCACCCACTGCAACGCCGGCGCGCTGGCCACGGCCGAGCTCGGCACCGCGCTGGCGGTCATTCGCGCCGCGCACGCGCAGAAGAAGCAGATCCGCGTGATCGCCGACGAGACCCGTCCGGTGCTCCAGGGCGCGCGTCTCACCGCGTGGGAGCTGGCCCGCGATGGCATCGACGTCACCGTCATTCCGGATGGCGCGGTGGCGCATCTGCTGGGGCGCGGCGAGATCGACCTCGCCTTCGTGGGGGCGGATCGCGTCGCTGCGAACGGGGATGCCGCGAACAAGATCGGGACGCGCGGCGTGGCCGGGCTGATGAAGCTGCATGATCGTCCGCTGTACGTGGTCGCGCCGTGGTCTACCGTCGATCGCTCGATCGCTTCGGGCGCGGAGATCGTCATCGAGGAGCGCCCGGCGCGCGAGGTCACGCACGTCGGCGACGTGCAGCTCGTGCCGACTGGCGTGAAGGTGCGGAACCCGGCCTTCGACGTCACGCCGGCCGCATGGCTGGCGGGCATCATCACCGAGCGCGGGCTGTGCCGCGCCCCGAACATTGGAGCGGATCTCGCTCGACAGGCGGAATCGCGATGACTTTGCGCACGCGCTGGCGCCCCGGCGACAAGTTCCTCGTCCTCCACAAGGACGCCGACATCCTGGTGGTCGACAAGAAGGCCGGCATCCTCACGGTCGGCCGTCCGAGCGGAAAAGGGCTGGATCTGATGCACCTGGTGCAGGAGCTGCTCGGCGCGCGTTCGACGGTGATCCCGGTGCACCGCCTCGATCGCCCGGTGAGCGGGGTCCTGGTGATCGCGCGCCACGCGCGGGCCGAGCACGTGCTGCGACAGCAGTTCGCGGCGCACGACGTGGAGCGGCGCTACATCGCCGGCGTGCAGGGCGTCATGGAGAAGGATCAGGGCACGTTCGAGAGCGCGCTGTCGGGCGGCAAGAACCTGCGCATGCAGTCGAACGAGGAAGGCCGCGCCGCGATCACCCACTGGCGGGTGGTCGAGCGCAAGAAGTCGGCGACGATCGTCGAGGTCGAGCTCGAGACGGGCCTGCGAAACCAGATCCGCGTGCACTTCTCCGAGGCCGGGCACCCGCTGCTCGGCGAGCGGAAGTATCTCGACGAAGACGATCCCGACAGCTCGAGCTCGCAGGGCACGCAGCGCATCTTCCTGCACGCCGAGGCGCTGGGCTTCTTGCACCCGCGGAGCGGCAGGCCGATGCGATTCGAGGCGCCCACGCCACCGGATCTGGCGACCTGGTACCGGAAGCTCTAACCTTCTGGCGAAGTACCGGCGGGCGGCGGCGGGACGTTCTCCGGGCCATCACACGTGCACTTCATGCAGCCGCGCGACTTGTCCTCGCTGCACCAGCCGCTTCACGGCCGCGCCTTGTACGGCGGCTCTTCACCGCGCAGCCGGATCCACTCTTCGTCGGTGATCGCAGCGGCGACCTCGACGACCTGCGGATCGAACTGGGTGCCAGAGCACTTGATCAGCTCGGCACGGGCCGCGCCGAAGGTCTGACCGCGACGATAGGGTCGATCGGTGGTGATCGCGTCGACCGTGTCGGCGACCGCGAAGATCCGCGCGCCGAGCGGGATCTCTTCGCCGGCGAGGCCGCGCGGGTAGCCTTTGCCGTCCCAGCGCTCCTGGTGCGCGAGCACGACCTCGGCCGCGGGCGCGAGGAACTCGATGCCGCTGATGATGCGCGCGCCAATGTCGGGATGCTTTCGCATCTCGATCCACTCGTCCTCGGTCAGGCGGCCCGGCTTCAGCAGGATATGATCGGCGACGCCGATCTTGCCGATGTCGTGGAGCAGAGCGCCGCGGGCGAGATCCTCGCGCGCCTTGCCGGTGATGCCGAGCGCGTCGCCCAGCGTGAGCGAGAAGCGCACGACGCGCTGGCTGTGGCTCCCGGTCTCGCTCTCTCGCGCGTCGAGCGCGGTGACCAGCGACTCGAGCGTGATGCGATAGGTCTCGGTGATCTGCTGGTAGGCGCTCTCGAGGGCCCGCGTCTTCTCTTCCACCGCGCCCTCGAGGGCGTTCTGGTAGAGGCGGGTCTCGATGCCGATGCGGCGTCGATCGAGCGCCCGCAGCACGGCGGCCGACAGGTGGTTGGCGCGCACCGGCTTCTGGAGGTAGTCCGACGCGCCCCAGGTCAGCGCGTCGACCGCGCTCTCGACCTGGCCGTAGCCGGTCATCATCACGACCGCACAGTCAGGGAACTCGGCCCGCAGCTCGCGCAGGAACGACAGGCCGTCGCGGTCGGGCATCTTGATGTCGCTGATGACGAGCGGGAATGCGTCCTTCCGCATCATCTCGAGCGCCTCGGCCGCACTGCCGGCGGTCGCGGGCGCGTAGCCGTCCTCCGTCAGGAGCTCGGCGACAATCTGGCGAACGCTCAGGTCGTCATCGACCACCAGCAGGCGCCGATCGGTCGTGTCGGTTTGCGGTCCTGATGCGCTCTTGAGCGCGGCGCGAATGGCGCGGGCGGCGGCGCCGGGCGGGTCGGCCGAAGCCAGCGCGGCGACGAGGTGCGGGTCGAGGGCGGACAACGGAAGAACAATGCCAAGGTTGTCGGACAGAATCCACGAAGGACTGCCGAGCCTCGTCATCGTCAGTTCCGTATCAGCAGGGCCAGGGCTCCAGCATGGTGACAAACATCAAAGCAGTCGTCGTGCCAACCGACCGCGCTAGCGTCGAGCGGCCCAGGCGGGTGCCGATCGCCACGGAAAGTCATTGGGCGTGCATCGAGTGACACGGTGACAAGCGTCGGGACGGGGTCCAACTCGCCCCGGGGCGAGTCGCGAGAGCGAAATCAGCCGCGTTTTCGCGATCAGCCGCCGCTCTCGGCGGCGGTTGAGGTTGGGACGACCCGGGGGGTGGGTGCCGGCTCGTCGACGTTCGGCCAGAGCCCGACCGCCGACCGATCTTCGAGGCTCATCAGAAAGGCGACGACCGCGGTGATGTCCCGGCCCGAGAGCCGGCCCATGAACTTGGGCATCGTATTGGGCTTTCCATACAAGTGGTCGGCGCCGGCGTTCTCGACGACGTTCCGAACCCAGCGCTCGGCGCCGTAGTCGAGGAGCGCGGGGCCGTCGAGCCCGTAGTCGTCCTCGAAGTCGTGGCACTTGGCGCACTCGAATTTCTCGAGCAGCGCCTCGACCCCCGCGGCGTGGGCGGTCGGGGCCGGCGTGCCGCGAAGCGCGTGGAGGTATTCGACCAGCCGCGCCAGCTCGGCCTCGCTGGCCTCGGTCAGCGGCTTCATCCCGTGCACCTTGGTCGCGCCGAAGAGGCGCCGGCTGTCGGGATCGCGAAGGACCTGCCGGAGCCAGGCCTTGCTCCGGTAGCTGGTCAGATCGGGAGCCTTCACCTTCCTGGGCTCGACGCCCTCGAGCGGGTGGCAGCTCGCGCACTCCGCCCAGAACACCCGCTCGCCGCGGATGAGCGGGTCGTTGGCGGCCATGAACGTCGCGCCCTCGACCGGCACGCCATCCTTGGCGATGAGCTTGGCGCGGGTCGCCTCCCGTTCCGCGCGCACCCGCTGCTGGGCGAGCGCCGGGTCGCGCGCGTCGGCCCGCACCGCCAGCGAGGCGAGGACCGCCATACCGAGCAAGCCCACCGCGAAGACGCCGAGCACGCCGCGGCGCGCGGCGAGGCGGCGCACTGGCGCGCGATCGAGGAACGGCAGCGCGGCCAGGAACAGCATCGCCACCGTCGGAGCGACGACCTTCCCCACCACGTCGAGCGCGCCGTGGAAGTACTTCAACAACTGGAACAGGAAGAGGAAGTACCACTCGGGTCGCGCGATGTACGCGGCTGCAGGATCCGCGGGCGCCTCGAGCGGCGCCGGGTGATGGCTCGAAACGGCGAGCACGAGGACGATGACGATCAGCGCGGCGACGCCGTCGAACGCGGCTTGTTTCGGCCAGTACCGCTCGGTGGCGCGCTCGGCGTCGGCGTCGCTCGTCTTCGGGCGCGGGGTCGCGCCGTGGCGGCGGAAGAACACCAGGTGCAGCGCGACGAGCGCCATGAACATCAGCGGCAGCACCATCGTGTGCAGCGCATAGAAGCGGGTGAGGCTGAGGTTCCCGATGTCGTTGCCACCGAGCAAGATCCGCGTCTGCAACTCGCCGACGACGGGCGCGCCGCCGACGATCCCCATGCGGACCTTGGTCGCCCAGAACGCGTTCTGATCGAACGGGAGCAGGTATCCGGTGAGCGAAAAGACGGTGATCAGCACCAGCAAGATCAAGCCGGTGATGTGCGTGGCCTCGCGCGGCGCCTTGTACGCGCCCCAGAGTACGACGCGCACGAGGTGCAGGAACGCGGTGATCACCAGCGCGCTGTGGGCGTGGAGATGGATCGCGCGGAGCAGCGCGCCGAGCGGGATCTCGCGCTCGATGTAGACGATCGAGGCCCACGCATCGGTGCTGCTCGGTGAGTAGAAGATCGCGAGCGCGATGCCGGTGACGAGCAGGACCAAGAAGAGCACCACCGTCGTCGTGCCGAGGACGTACGCCCACGACGCGCCCCCGCGCACGGGCGCATCGGCCGCACCGCGCAGGAATGTCCGATAGCCAACGCGCAGGTCGACCTCGTCGAGGAGCCGCTTGATCATGCCAGCACCTTGTTCGGCGTCCCGGTCTTGAACCGCACGTACTCCACCTCGACGATGCCGTCGACCACGCGGGTCTCCAGGCGATCGAGCCCCCGCGGCGAAGGCCCGGTGAGCACCGCGCCCGCCAGATCGAAGTCCGAGTCATGGCAGGGGCAGCGGAAGCGCTTGTTCGCAGCGTCCTCGTCGACCTTGCAGCCGAGGTGCGGGCAGATCGTCGACATCGCGATGATCCGCTCCTGCTCGCGGCGCAGGAAGACCGTGCCGACCTCGGTCGGCGGCAGCGCGCTCCACGCGTCGCGCGGGCGTGGCACGACGATCGCCACGCTCACCGGACTGCCGTCGGCGGGGATCGCGTCCGCGCTGATCGTCGGCAGGAATCCCGACGCGCCGATCACGCTGTCTTTGCCCAGCGGAGAGAGGAACGCGGTGGCGACGGGCACCCCGATCATCGCGGCCCCCGCCGCGCACGACGCGCCACCCACGAGCTTGAGGAAGGTCCGGCGATCGTGGGCGTCAGCCATGCGTCGAGTGCTCTTATCGTGAATCGCGCCGTGCGCTAAGAGGGTCAGAGTGGACCGACCGAGCCTGCGCCCTGCGATCGCGGCGATCCTCGACGATCTCGGGCGCGCGCTGCCCGACGCCCTCGGCCCGGTCGACACGTCCCGCATCCTGATCGTGGCCGCCGCCGCGCGACGAGATGCGCGCGCGACGATCCGACCGCTCGCGCCGCGCATCGAGTGGGTCACGCCGACGGTGACGATCGACGGGCGCCCGGCGCTGTACGAGCTGGCGCTGCGGCCGCGGTGGTTCCTGGCCACGGAGGCCGACGCGCGGGTGGTGACGCTGGCGCACGAGCTATGGCACGCCGGCCCGCGCTTCGACGGCACGTTGCCCGCGAGCCGCGGACATCGCGCGACGCCGGGGGGGGAGGTCGAGGGCGCGGTCACGCGCCTGGTCGAAGAGTGGAGATCGCGATCCCGGCGCGCGGCAGAGCTCACCGCCGCGCTCGCGCTCCCGGGCGAATATCGGCTGACCAGCTGGCTGATCCGGCCGCCGACGCGGATACCGCCGAACAGCCGCATTCGCCGTGCCTACGACGAGCGCGATCTGTACGAGGCGATTGTCGAGCTCACTTCTTCGCGCGCTTGAGCACGAGCGGCGCTTCGAGATCGCCGCCCGCCAGCGTCAGGACGCCATCGGCCAGCGAATAGCGGTAGGTAACCTCTTCGGCGCCACCATCGCCGCGCAGGGAGAGGCGCTCGTCACGGTCCTCCCACTGCCCGGCCAGATCGCCCATCTCGAAGTGCCCGCTCTTCGACAGCACGAGCGTGGTCCCCGAGGTGCTTCTCCAGGTCCCGGCGAGCGACGTGTCTTCCGGCGCCGCGCGATCGTAGCGAACAGGCGCCTCCAGGTTCGGCGTCGAGAGCTCGAGAACGTCGCCATCCAGGACCATCGTGAACCGGAGCGGGCTGCGGCCCGGGACCACCAGCACGAGCGAGGCGCCGTCGATCGACCAGCGGCCCTTGAGCCCACCCATCGCGAATGTGCGATCGGGCCGGAGCGTCATCGCGACACCCGCTTTTCCGCGCCAGGAGCCCATCAGGCCCGGGGGAATCGAGGGGGGCAGCTTCGGATCTGCCGCCTTGGGCGCGCTCGCCCCGGGACGAAAGCTGGCAACCATCTTCTCCCAGTCCGCCTCGACGGTGCGCGCCTGGCCCGGCGGCACCTCGAAGCGAAGGTGATAGTAGTGCCCATCCGACTCGAGAAAATAAGCCTTGATGCGCCGTCCCGCCTGGTCGGCGTCGTGGACCAGCGCGGGGCGATCCGCCACTTTCACGCGCGACGTCGAGCGCATCGTGATGGGGCCGGCGCTCTGCCAGGCCTTCTCGGCCGCGACCGCGAACCCCGCCAGATCCTGCGCAATCGCCGGGTCGACGTGCACCGTCAGCGCGGTCGTGGCCTGCCCCTCCAGCGCGCGCTCGAAGGTCATCCCGAACGTGTCGCCGAATCGAGGCGCCAGCTTCCAGTCCCGCGGCAGATCGAGGGTGAAGCGGGACTTGGTGTCCTCGTAGGTGCCCGGACCCGGCGCGGCCGCGACGAGCAGCACGCCGAGCACGATGACCCTGTGGTAGGAAGCGTGCCGCACGAGGTCGGATCGGATCCGAATCCCTGGGACAAGTGAAGTCAACCCGATGAGCGAGACGACGCGAGAGCCGAAAACAACCTGGATCGTGGCCGCGCTCATCCTCCTGGCGGGTGCTTGGCTGCGGCTCTCGAACCTCGACAACAACCCCCCGGGGCTGTGGCAGGACGAGGCCTCGACCGGGCTCGACGCGTTCCTTCTCTGGACCACCGGCCACGATCGGGCCGGGCGGCTGCTGCCGATCATCGCGCGGTCGTTCGGCGACTATCCGCTGACGCTGTATCGCTACCTCAGCGCGCCGATCGTCGGCATCTTCGGCCTGTCGATCGGGACCGAGCGCATGGTGGCGGCCCTCGGCGGCACGAGCCTCATGATCTCCACCTTCTTCTGGACGCGCCTCGCGCTCGGCGACTCCAAGCCGGCGATCGGCGCGCTGATGGCCGGCGCGTTCGCCCCGACGTGGGTTCACTTCTCGCGCTACGGCTCGGAGGCCATCCTTCTCCCCGCGACGCTCACGGCAGCGATGGCGCTGTTCGAGCTCGCGCGCGTGCGGAGCCTCCGCTGGCCGCTGTACGCCGGCGCGGTGGCGCTGGGCCTCTCGGCCCATACTTATCACGCGGTGAAGCTCTTCCTGCCGCTCTGGATGATCCCGTTTCTCTGGTACCAGTGGCCGCTGATCACCGCGCTCGCGCGGACGCACAGCAAGCACGTCATCGGCACGGTCGCCGTGTTCACCGCGATCGTCCTGCCGTCGGTGATCATGGCCTTCACCCCGGACGGCATGGCGCGCGGGCGCACCGTCGCGGCGTGGGAACACTACAAGGGCGCGGAGCTGGTCCGCGTCATCCTCAGCAACTATCTCGGATACTTCGAGCCGGGGATGCTGTTCCTTCACGGGGGCCCGGCGGTGGCGCAGTCGATCCCGGGCGTGGGCCTCTGGAACGGCATCGATCTCCCGCTCATGGTGATCGGGCTGGTGTTCATGGCCCGCCACAGCAAGGAGCACCGGCTGTACGGGATGGTCACGGCGTGGCTGGTTCTCGGCCCGACGCCCGGCGCGATCACGTACGAGGCGCACAACGTCGGGCGGGTGGTCGGGTGGCTGCCGGCGGCGCAGATCATCTCTGGCCTCGGGGCGGCGGCGGTCTTCGGCTGGGCCACCGACCCGGCGCGGTCCAAGAAGCCGGTGCCGCTGCTGCTGATGATCGCGCTCGTGTCGGGCTGGATCATCACCGCCGCGACCGTGTTTCGCCTGACGCTCGTGCGCTATCCCGACATCACGGAGCGCGACTTCCAGTTCGAGATCTCTCGCGCGATCCAGTGCGCCCGTGATCGCTCCAAGGGCCGCCACATCGTCGTCTCCCCGGCGTTCCAGGCCGCCGACGTGTTCGGGACGTTCCACCTGAGCGCGCTACCGAAGTCGGCGTGGAGCATCGGCACGCGCTCGACCGTCGGTGAGAACGAGGTCTACGCCCTGCCCGCTGATCAAGACATTCCGATCGGCGCGCCGCTTTGCGAGATCCACACGAAACACAGCACCGAGGTCCTCGCGCGCGTGTACGAAGCGTTGCCCGCGCCCGCGAAATGATCTGAGTACGATCATTACCTACCCCGAAAGGGACTATCGCTCGGGATCGTGCGTCGATAGAGTGCGCCCCGACGATGATCGAATCGACGACGGCGAGTGTGCATCCTCGCCCCGCCGCCGAGGCCCGGCCCCGGACCACCACCGACGAAAGCCGCTTTCGTCTGCGACTCGCGGCCAGCGACCTGACCCTGCGAAGACCGGCTGATCAGCCGGGCAGAATCGCACGCGCGCTGCGTCGCGCCATGATCGATCTCAACCCGCACCAGGTCGAGGCGGCAGTGATCGCGCTGGCGGCCCTGAGCGAGGACGGCGTGATCCTCGCCGACGAGGTTGGGCTCGGAAAGACCATCGAAGCGGGCCTGGTGCTGGCGCAGATGGTCGCGGAGGGGCGCGAGCGCCTGCTGGTGCTGACCCCGGCGTCGCTCCGCAAGCAGTGGCAGCGCGAGCTCGACGAGAAGCTCGGCCTCCGATCGACGATCGTCGACGGCAACACCAAGGGCGCGCTGTTCGACCGGCCGCGCGAGATCGTCATCGCCTCGCACCCGTTCGCGGCCCGTCGCGCTGCGGAGCTCCAGGCCCTGCGCTGGGACGTCGCGATCATCGACGAGGCGCACCGCCTCCGTGGTGCGCACAAGGGCTCGAAGACCGCCTCCGCCCTCCGCGCGGCGCTCCATCGTCGGCCCAAGGTGCTCCTTACCGCGACGCCGATGCAGAACGGGCTCGCCGAGCTGTACGGGCTCCTGAGCTTCCTCGACCCCGATCTGCTCGGCTCGTTCGAGCAGTTTCGCCGCGCTTTCCCCGAGGATCTGCCCGGTCAGAGCGCGCAGGACCTCCGGGAGCGCGTGCAGCCGTACGTCCACCGTACGCTGCGCCGCCAGGTCAAAGAGTACGTCCGCTACACCGAGCGCAAGAGCATCGTCTGCGAGTTCACGCCGACGCCGGACGAGGCCAAGCTCTACGAGGAGGTCTCGGCCTATCTCGCCGACCCCGAGACGATCGCGATCGACCCTGCGCGCCGTCACCTGATGGTGATGGTGTACCGGAAGCTGCTCGCGTCCTCGCCAGCGGCGATCGCCGGTACGCTCAACCAGCTGGCGCTCACCCTCGCCTCGCGGCTCGAGCGCGGCGATGTCGACCCCGAGCCCGACGCCGACGCCAAGGAGTTGCTCCGCCAGCTCGAGGAAGAAGCCCAGATCGAGGGCCAGGAGCCGCCGGAGACGCGCCCGCGATCGCCGGCGACGCCCAGCCGCATGCAGGGCGAGATCGATCACCTCATGGGCCTCACCAAGCTGGCCCGCAGCATCCGCCGGCCGGCGAAGATGGGCGCGCTGCTCGCTGCGATCGATCGCGCGTTCACCGAGGCGATTAGCCGCGGCTGGCCGCAGAAGGCGGTGGTCTTCACCGAGTCGCGGCGCACGCAGGACGCGCTCGTCGAAGCGCTCGAGGAGGCGGGACACCGGGGCTTCGTCGAGATCATGAACGGCGAGTCCGGAGACGCCGAAAAGCGCGCGGGTATCGTGGATCGATTCCGGGACAGTGCCCGGATACTCATTCTCACAGAGGCCGGCGCAGAAGGCCTCAACCTCCAGTTCGCGAACCTCGTCGTGAACTATGACCTGCCGTGGAATCCGCAGCGAATCGAGCAGCGCATCGGCCGCTGCCACCGCTACGGACAGACCCGCGACGTGGTGGTCCTGAACTTCCTCGCGTCGGAGAACGAAGCGGAGGCTCGCCTCTACGATCTTCTCTCCGAGAAACTATCTCTCTTCGATGGCGTCTTCGGGACCACCGACGACGTCCTCGGCTCCGTCGGCGACGGCGCGACGTTCGAGCGGAGGGTGCACGACATCTTCTCGGAGTGTCGCGACGAGTCGGCCATCCGCGCGGCGTTCGACCAGCTGCAGGCTCAGCTCGGCGATCAGATCGCCGGGAAGATGGCCACGGCGCGCGCGCAGATCTGCGACCACTTCGACGACGAGATCCGCGAGCGGCTGCGTATGACCGGCGCGGAGACAGCGCAAGCCCTCGCGAAGGACGAGGCCAGCCTGCTCACGCTCGTGAAGGGCGGCATTCCGGGCGCGGTGATCGACGAGAACGGCCACCTTCATCTCGGCGACCAGGTCATCGAGATCTCGCGAAACAGCCGCACCCGGGACGGCGACTTCCTCACCGTCGATCACCCGATCGCGGCGCGGCTCATCCAGGATCTGTCGAAGGAGCCGGCCGACGAGGTCCGCTACACGTCGTTCGAGTACACCGCGGGCGCGCACAAGATCTCGCGCCTCGCCCCGCTGGTCGGCGGCGAAGGCTGGTGGCTGGCGTACCGCGCTTCGTTCGACGGGCCGCTGAGCGAGGACCACCTGGTCCATGTCGTGATCATGCGCAGCCCCGACGGCGAGACGGTGTTCCTCGATCAGCAGCAGATCGACGCGATGCTCAGCATCCACACCCGCGACATCGAGAAGCGGCCGCGCCTCAAGGCTGCCACGCTCGCCTCGCGACACGCCGAGCAGCTGCTCGAGCCCCAGCTGATCGTGCTGATGGCCAACATGGAGGACAAGGCGGCGGCCGAGCGAAAGCGCCTCCGTCACCTCACCGATCTCGGCTTCGACGATCGCCTGCGCGCGATCGCCAGCGGGACGGCGAGCGCCGAGCTCGCGTGGAAGAAGGCCCGCGAGATGCCTTCGCGCGAGGAGTCGGAGCGGCTCTTCCGTGAGCTGGTCAAGTCAATGGATCGCGAGACCGAGGAGCGCACCCGTGCGGTGACGTGGCGAAAAGAGCGCCTCGCCGAGCTGAACGTCAAGGGTCCCCTGGAGATGACCCGCAGCCTCCTCGCGACCACGTACTTCTGGCTCGATTGACCCCTTGAAGCGTCGCGTAAGGGCCCGGGACGCAAGAAGGCGATCGATTTGGCCGCCGATGCATCTCGCCTGGCTTCGTTGCGCGACCTCGCAAGACAAGGAGTATTCCTTCGGGTCGCGCGCCTTGCCAGACGAGCGCCTCGGCACCCAACTCGATCGCCTTCTTGCGCCCCGGCCCCTAACCGCGGCACCGTCATCATGTGACGCGCGGTGGTCCAACCGGGAAGTGGGATACCTTGCCCGCTCACCTGCGCGAGGACAGCGTCGCTGATCTCCGCAAGTCCGCACCGAAGCTGACGGTGAAGCGACCCGGGGTCCCCGCGGTCGACATCCCGATCGAGAAGACCGAGTTCATCATCGGGCGGCTGGCCAACGACGTCGATCTCACGCTGGACGACGAAACGGTCTCGAAGCGCCACGCCAAGCTTTCGATGGATGGTCGCGGCTACTTCAAGCTCGAGGACCTCGGCTCGCAGAACGGTATCAAGTTCGAGGGTCGGCCGGTGCGCCGACTCAACCTGGTCGACGGCGACAAGTTCTTCATCGGCAAGACCGAGATGGTTTTTCACGCGACGATGAACCGCGCGACCGTGCCCGGCGACGTGCCCAAGAAAGCCAACGTTCCGGCGCCGCGTCGTGATTCCTCCCGTATTCAGATTCCGGAGCCGGGGCCTCCCAAGTTCGACGATCCGGCGGACAAGCCGCCCACCGACGAATAGAACTTGTCGCACCCGAGTTTCAGAGGTTGCGTATGACGTACACGAAGCAGCTTGCCGCTCTGGCTCTGGCAGTTACCCCCATGATCGCGCTCGCGGCGCCGCCCCCACCGCCCGACGATCCGCTCGGATCCAACTACATCGCCGACGTCGCAGAGCGCGTGACGCCCGCTGTCGTGAACATCACGACCGAGTCGACGCGACGCACCGCCAACCTCCCGAACATGGATGGCGCGCCGCCCTTTTTCCGCGATTTTTTCGGTCCCAACGGTCGACCGCGACCCGAGATGGGCGCCGGCTCGGGCGTCGTGATCTCGTCGGATGGATACATCGTGACGAACAATCACGTCGTGGAGCGCGCTGACACGGTCAAGGTGACGTTCACCGATCAACGAGAATTCAAGGCCAAAGTCATCGGGACCGACAAGTCTTCCGACCTGGCGCTGATCAAGGTCGAAGCGACCAACCTGCCCTCGCTGCAGATGGGCGACTCCGGGAAGCTGCGCCTCGGCGAGTACGTGCTCGCGGTCGGCAATCCGTTCGGCGTCGGGCAGACGGTGACGATGGGCATCGTGTCGGCGAAGGGCCGTTCGCGCATCGGCATCGTCGAATACGAGGACTTCATCCAGACCGACGCGGCGATCAACCCCGGAAACTCGGGCGGCGCGCTGGTGAACATGAGAGGCGAGCTGATCGGTATCAACACCGCGATCCTCTCCCGCAGCGGCGGCGCGCAGGGCATCGGCTTCGCAGTCCCGACGAGCATGGTGAAGCCGATCGTCGAGCAGGTCCGCCTGCACGGCCGCGTTCGGCGCGGATTCCTCGGCGTCGGCATCCAGGATCTGACCCCGGAGCTCGCGACCGAGATGGGACTCTCCGGCGCGCCCGAAGGCGTCCTCGTGAGCGACGTGCAGGAAGACGGACCGGCCGCAAAGGGCGACGTCAAGACCGGCGACGTGATCCTCACGGTGAACGGCATGCGGACGCGCTGGGCGGGCGATCTGCGCAACCAGGTCGCGATGCTCGGACCCGGTGCCAAGGCGAAGCTCGAGATCATGCGCGAAGGCAAGAAGCTCCCGCTCACGGTGACGTTGAGCGAGAAGCCGGACGAGCAGACGGCGGTGGAGAAGGCCCCGAGCGACGCCTCGCCGCTCGCGGGTCTCAATCTCCGCGACATGAGCGCGGAGATTCGGGCGCGGCTCCGAGCGCCCGCCAAGCTGGGTGGCGTGGTCGTGGCGGAGGTCGCGCCGGGGTCACCGGCCGAGGAGGCCGGCCTCCACGAGGGTGACGTGATCACCCATATCGACCGCAAGCCGGTGAATCAGACGAGCCAGCTCAAGGCGTTCGATCTCGAAAAGAAAGCGAACATCCTGGTCCGCGTCTGGCGGAACGGAACCAACCTTTTCATAGTGATTCGGCGCTGATAGGCCCGACTCGCCCCGGGGCGAGTCGCGGTCAGCAGAGCCGGGCGCGAAGGGCCGACCGGAGGTCGATGAGCGCCCGGTAGGTGTCGCGAGGACCGCGGCCGAGCTCTTCCAGGTCGAGGTCCCGGGCGTCCATCTCCACCTCGTAGAGCTCGGGATCCGGATAGAGGCGGAAGAACGTCTCGAGCGAGAGGCGGGCGAGATCGAGGACAGCGGGCTGCTCCGCGAGCAGCTGAACGGCCGCCGACGGTCCCAGGCTCCGCACGCGGTCACCGATCCGCTCGAGCTCGCCCTGGATGCCCGGATGCGCGTCGATCACTTCGGCGGCCGCGAGCCGAAGCTCGGCCACACCGCTCGGCGCGAGCCCATCATCCGCGGGGAGGCCATCGAGGTAGCGCGCGCCCGGTTCGTCGATGCGCGCATCGACCCAGAGCATCGCGCGCTCGGCCTCGTCGACCACCAGATCGATGTGCTCGATCGCGAGGGAGGCTTCCATGCGCGGGCACTCTGGTCGCGCTTAGGGCAACCCGTCAAGCCGCTCGGCGTCCAATTCGAGCGGAACCAGGACGGGTCCCGCGGCCGGCAGAGCCGGACCGTACCCGTCCATCCGCGCCACGGGACGTGGCCGAATTATCAGCGTCGCGGATGGGCTTTGTCGTAGCTGGCGCGGAGGTGCCCATCGTCGACATGGGTGTAGATCTCCGTCGTCCTGAGGTCTGCGTGCCCCAGCATGACCTGGACCGAGCGAAGATCCGCGCCTCCACGCACCATGTGCGTCGCGAACGAGTGCCGCAGCTTGTGCGGCGAGATCTCCTTCGTGACGCCGGCCAGCAGGGCCAGCTTCTTCACGATCTTGAAGGCCGCCTGTCGGGTCAGTGGGCGATCGAGCCTGCGCCCGGGGAACAGCCAATCGCTGACGACGCCCCGCACCAGCGCCGGACGTCCGTCGCGCAGCCAGTCCATGACCCATTCGATGACCGGTCCGCCGATGGGAACGAGGCGTTCCTTCTTTCCCTTACCGAGCGCGCGGACCACGCCGGCCTCGAGATCGATCGCGCCGAGATCGAGCGTCACCGCCTCGCTGACGCGCAACCCGGCGCCGTACAACAAGCCGATGAGCGCGCGGTCGCGCGACGCCTCTGTGCCTGTCGCTGCGGCGAGGAGCCGCGCGATCTCGTCGGCGGAGAGGAGCAGCGGCAGGTCACGCGACGGTCGCGGCAGCTCGATGGGGTGCACCACGTCTTCGCTGACGGTGCCCTCCTCGACGAGCCACTTGAACCATCCGCGGACGGCCACCAGCATGCGAGCCTGCGATTTGGCCGCCAGACCGGCTTCCGATAGCCCGCGCACCCAGGTGCGCACGTGATCGGTGGTGACGCTGGAAGGTGACTCGATCCCGTCCGCCGTCAAGCGGTCCAGCAGATCCGCGAGATCGCGTCCGTACGCCTCGAGCGTGTTCTTCGCGAGATCGCGCTCTACGCGGAGGTGGAGGAGATAGTCATCGACCGAAGCATCGAGCGCAGTGAAGGCGCGAATCGGCGCCTCGACGTCGCTCACCCAGCGCCACCGATCAACATCTTGAGCTCGGGATCGACGTCCTTCGTTCGCGAAGCGAGGAGATCGACGATACCCATCAGGAGCTTGATGCAGGCCTGCGGCTTCGTCTTCTGGAGCTGCACGATGTCGCGCCGCGCGATCTCCACGACGCGAATCGGAGTCTCTGCGTACGCCGAGCAGAGCCGCGGCCCCGCGCGCAAGAGCGCGGCTTCGCCGAGCGAATCCCCCGGCCCCAGACGCACCAGCGTGTGCTCCCTGCCGTCGGGCGAGCGCGCCGCGATACGCAGCTTTCCTTCGGCGATCACGTACAGCGTCTCGCCGATCATGTTCTCGACGAACAGCGGCGTTCCCGCGGGCAGCGACTTCTCGCTCGCGATCGAGGCGATGAGCTGGAGGCCGGTGTCGGTGAAGCTCTTGAACAACCCCGCCGCCTGCAGCGCCTTCACCACCGAGGGTGAAGCGGGCGCGAGCGGCGCTTCGGCGGCCTGCTGGGGGCGAGCGCTCGAGGTCGGCGTCTGCGAGCCCGGGACACCGGGACGAACCTGCCAGGCGGCACCTTTCGGTCCGGGCGTGCCCCCTTCGTTAGCCATGCGCGTTCGAGGAGTATCAGTGCCCCGAAACGTCGGCAAGGTTGTGGCCGGTTTTCGCGCGTTTCTGCACTAGTACGCGAGCGCGGGGGGCGCGAGCACGGCGAGGACGGAGTGCGCGTAGGCCTCGATGATGTCCACCGTGACCACGATCCCTGGGGAAAGCTGTCCTTCCATATGGACGACGCGATTCGTGTCGGTCCGACCAGAGCTGCGGTTGGGGTTCGATTTCGAGACACCTTCGACGAGAACCGAGTAGCGCCGGCCCACCATCGACTGCAGGCGAGCCTGCGTATGTCGGTCCTGCAGAGCCTGCAGAGTCGCGAGGCGCCGGCGGCGGTCCTCGAGCGGCACCACGCCCTCCTCCAGGGTCGCAGCGCGGGTCCCGGTGCGCTCGCTGTATGCGAACGAATAGGCCTGGTCGAAACGGACGTGCTCCATCAAGGACAACGTCTCCTCGAACTCCGCCTCCGTCTCGCTGGGGAAGCCGACGATGATATCGGTCGAGAGCGCAGCGTTCGGCGCCATCTCGCGGAAGCGATCGACGAGCGCGATGTAGTCCTCGCGGGTGTAACCGCGGCGCATGGCCTGGAGCACTCGCGTCGAGCCCGACTGCACCGGCAGGTGCATGTGCGGGCAGAGCTTCGGGACGTCCCGGAACGCCCGGATCTGAGCGTCCGAGAAGTCGGCCGGATGAGGAGAGGTGAAGCGGATGCGCTCGATCCCGTCGACATCGGCGATGCGCGCGATCAGCTCGTGAAATGGGATCTCGCCGTGCACCTTCCGGGCGCCGTAGGTGTTCACGGTCTGGCCGAGGAGGACGACTTCCTTGGTGCCGCGCGCGGCGAGCGACTGCACTTCGCGCACGATCTCCTCGGCGTCGCGGCAGGACTCGCGGCCGCGGGTCATCGGGACGATGCAGAAGCTGCAGAACTTGTCGCAGCCCTTCATGATCGAGACGTAGGCGATCGTCTCGACGGGGGCTGCCTCCGTCAGGCGCGGGAACACGTAGTCATCGCGCTCGACGAAGGTGGTCTCGTTGAGACGTACGCGATCGTTCTGGATGCGCCGGACGAGCTCCGGGAGGCGAGTCACGTGATCGGGCCCGAGCACCAGGTCGGCGTGCGGCACCCGCGTGAGGAGCGAGGCGCCCTCTTGCTGGGCCACGCAACCGGCCAGCGCGATCACCGCGCCGGGGCGCGCCTTCTTGACGTGCTTCAGGCGGCCAGCCGCTGAACGGAGCTTGTTTTCGGCCTTCTCACGCACGCTGCAAGAGTTGATGATCAACAGGTCAGCGAGGTCCATGTCGGGCGTCGGGAGGTAGCCCTCCTCCGCCATCAGCCCGATCATGCGCTGGGTGTCGTGCTCGTTCATCTGGCACCCGTAGGTGTCGACCCAGATGCGCTTCTGACCGCCGAGGGTCGGTGACACGTGCGGGAGGACGGGCGCCTGCGGCTCCGCCTGGAGGATAGGCAATCGGGTCACGGGTCTGGGAATCTATCCGCCCGAACCAGGTCCGACCAGCGCAAAGTATCCGGCCACCTCGGCGTGGCCCGTCTGGGGATAGAAGTCGAACAACCGCGCCCGCGTCAGGTGGAGCCCCTGCTGCGCGAGGCGTGCGACGTCGCGGGCGAAAGTGGCGGGATCGCAGGACACCATGAGCAGTGCCTCGATGCCGAGCTTCGCCAGGCCCGCGGGCAGCGTCGCATCGAGGCCGGTGCGGGGGGGATCGGCCAGCGCCGCATCGAAGCGAGCTCCCGCCCGCACCAGCTCGCTCACGGCGCGCTCCGCGGCCTGCGCGCGGCGGTCGACGTGGCTGGGCAACACTGCCCGCGCCAGAGGCGCACGCGAGGCCTCGACCGCGAGAACGCTTTTCGCGCTTTTCGCGAGCGAGCGCGTGAGGTTGCCGCTGCCGGCGTAGAGCTCGATCACCGAGCGCTGGAACGGCGGCGTGAGCCAGGACTCGATGGTCTCGATCAGCGCATCGTTTCCCGGGAGATTCGACTGGCGAAAGTCGCTCGCTTCGGGCGTGAAGACGACGCCTTCGATGGGCCCGAGCTCGACGTCGCTGTTGGCGATGACATGGTCGCCGGCCAGCATCAGCTCGACCTCACCGCGAGCACGAGAGGGGATCGCGAGGCGCGTCCGCAGCACCGCCGCCTCGAGCGCGGGCGCGAGGATCGGGCACTCCCCCACGTCGACGATCGCGTTGCTCTTCTTGGCGCGGTAGCCCAGTCGTCCGCGATCGAACGCCAGTCGCGTACGCGAGCGATAGCCGTAGACGGCCCCGCCCCACGGCGGCTCGACGACAATCGCGCCCGGATCCACGCGGCCGATGCGCCGGAGCGTCTCGATGAAGGCCTGATTTTTGGCTTCCCGCTGCACCGCACCATCGAGGTGCTGCAGCGCGCACCCACCACACACCGCGAAGTGCTTGCAGCGTGGGTCGACCCGCGCCGCTCCGGGCCGCACGACACGGACGACGCGCGCGCGCAGAAAACGCCGCGTGTCTTCGGTGATCTCGACCTCGACTTGTTCTTCGGGGGCAGCGCCGGTCACGAACACCACGCGCCCATCCGGGGCATGCGCGATGGCCTCACCGCCCAGGGCGATCCGCGCCTCGGTCTCGAGGATCACTTCTTCTCGAGCGCTGCGACGAACGCCGCGAGCTCGCGCTTGACCTCTTCGTTGAAGGCCGTGAACTCGACGCCCATCCCCGCCGCGCGATCCGTGACGCTGGGACCGGTGCTCCAGCGCACCACCCCGTCGAGCGAGAACGGGAGCGTGTGGCCGGGCAGCGTGATGCGAAGGCGGACCTGGTCGCCGGCGTTGAGCGGCAAAGACGTCTGGATGAACGCTCCACCTTGGGACAGGTCCTTGGTGTAGTCCGTGATGAAGCTTCCGACGGTCCGATAATCGATCTTGATCTCCGCGGTCGATCGGGCCGCCTTCCGGCGATTCGGGCCGTTCATCTGGGCATTACGCTCACCCGACTTCGCTCTTTTCGCAAGGGCCGGGGTCACCGCTCGCCACGCCGTTCGCTCGCGTTGACGCCGCCTCCGGCTGGATGCTAACCGCGCACCCATGGACAAGGTCGTGCCCAGCGCAGCCGCGGCGATCGCCGATATCCCGGACGGTGCCGTGCTCATGTCGGGCGGCTTCGGTTTGTGCGGCAATCCCGAGAACCTCATCGCCGCGCTGCTCGCGAAGGGCACCCGCGACCTCACCGTCGTCTCCAACAACTGCGGAACGACCGAGCATGGCCTCGGCGTGCTGCTCAAGACCCGCCAGATCAAGAAGATGATCTCGAGCTACGTCGGAGAGAACAAGGAGTTCGAGCGGCAGTACCTGGCCGGCGAGCTGGAGGTGGAGCTCTGCCCGCAAGGGACGCTCGCGGAGCGCATCCGCGCCGGTGGCGCCGGCGTCGGCGGTTTCTTCACGCCTACCGGCTACGGCACCGAGGCGGCCAAAGGCAAAGAGACGCGCGAGATCGACGGCAAGATGTACGTGTTCGAGAAGCCGCTCCGCGCCGACTTCGCGATCGTCCGCGCGTGGAAGGCCGATCGCTGGGGCAATTGCGTCTTCAACAAGACCGCCCGCAACTTCTCTCCGATGATGTGCATGGCGGCGAAGGTCACGATCGTCGAAGCGGAGGAGATCGTTCCGCTCGGCGCACTCGAGCCCGACCACATCCACGTCCCCGGCGTGTTCGTACAGAGAGTCGTAAAGGGCGAGCGCTACGCCAAGTGGATCGAGCAGCGCACCGTGAGGCCGAGGCCATGATCCTCGCAGAAGAAAGGACCGAGCGATGAAATCCGTAGGCTACGCTTTGATACTTGCAGTGCTGGTGGTGGGGGGCGGCTGGGTCTGCAACCTGCTCAGCGAGATGGCGACCAGCGAATGCTTCAAGAAGTGCCCGGGCCACCCCGAGGCGCTCACCACCAAGTTCGACGTCGGGCCGTTCCATCTCCAGATGTGCAACTGCGGCTTGGTCAAACAGTAATGGCCCTCGATCGCGAGCAGATCGCGCGCCGAGTCGCGCGCGAGTTCAAGGACGGCATGTTCGTGAACCTCGGGATCGGTCTGCCGACGCTCGCGGCCAACTACATCCCGCCGGGCATCGAGGTCGTGCTCCACTCCGAAAACGGCATGCTCGGCGTGGGCGCGTTTCCGTACGAGGGCGAAGAGGATCCCGATCTCATCAACGCCGGCAAGCAGACCGTCACCGAGATCGCCGGGACGAGCTACTTCGACAGCGCGACGAGCTTCGCGATGGTCCGCGGCGGACACATCGACATGACCGTGCTCGGTGCGCTCGAGGTGTCGAAGGACGGCGACCTCGCGAACTGGACCGTGCCCGGCAAGATGGTCAAGGGCATGGGCGGCGCGATGGACCTCGTCGCCGGAGCGCGGCGCGTGATCATCGCCATGGAGCACGTGAACAAGTCGGGGGAGCCGAAGATCCTCGAGACCTGCAAGCTCCCGCTGACGGGCGTTCGCTGCGTGCACCAGATCGTCACCGACTACGCCGTCATCGACGTGACCCCCGAGGGTCTCGTGCTCAAGGAGCGGGCGCCCGGGATGACGGTCGAGCAGATCCAGGCCGCGACCGGAGCCCCGCTCATCGTGCGCGGAACGGTCCCCGAGATCAGCTGATCGCGCTTCAACCGCGCGAAACCCAACAGGAATGGTGCGACTCGCCCCGGGGCGAGTCCGGCGATCACGCCCCGACGGTGATGAGCGTGGTCCCAGCCGGCTGCGGCTCGGCCCGGATTGGCACGTCGAGCAAGCGCTGGATGGTCTGGATCTGGGTCACGGCGTGGAGCGTGAGCGGCCCGGTCAAGAAGGCGCCCGCGCCGGCGAGCGCGAGGGGGAGCATCAGCTGATCGGCCAGGTTCTCGCCGACCGGAGCGCCGTGCGCGAGGTACGCGTTCACCTCCGCCGCGACGCGCTCGGCCACGACCTCCGCGCGCAGGCCGCGCTCACCGAAGCCGCTGGCGATCTCGATGACCGACGGTGTCGTCATCTCGGCGAGCAAGACGTTGCCGGGTCCCCACGCCGGGTCGAGGACCTCCTTCTCGGCGCAGCTCCGCGGCCACCCGAGGAGAGCGATCAGCTCGGCGATCTCGCGATCGGCGATGTGCTCGGGGACGCCCGAGACGCGCGCCACGATGCGGCGTTCGTTGATCGGCCCGCGCTCGACCAGCTCGATCGGCAGCAGCTTCGCCACCGGCTCGATGATGAGGCGAACGCGACCACCGCCTGCGGGATAAAAGCCCGGGCGATCGAGCTCCGCTTTCACGCGGCCACCCATGCGCGTCAGGACCGGCAGGAACGTGCGCTCGAGGAAATCGAACGGTGGTGAAGCGGGGTTGTGCGCTCCCCCGTCGACCTCGACGATCGAGCTCTCCGCCGCCGTGAGCAGCGCCGGGAGGACCGTCTGCAGCACCAGCATCGCCGAGCCAGCGCTCCCGACCGCGAACTTGTGGAAGCCGGGTGCGATCGTCGTGGGCTTGAATGTCAGGGCCATCGATCCGATCCGCGCGCCATCCACGTCCGCGCGTCCGACGGCGGTCGCAGCGCGAACGGCGGTCAGGTGCTGGCGAAGGAGACCCGGCTTGTGACGATTGGCGCGGATGCGCTCGACCCGGATCGGCTGTCCCGTGATGAGTGACAGGGTCAGGGCCGAGCGTAAGATCTGTCCGCCGCCTTCGCCTTCCGATCCGTCCAGAGTGATCATGTCGGCTCCCCTCGGGCGGGCCTCGTCGATCCGACATGCCACGCAACCACTTGGAGCGCCACCGCTCTGATCCGGCCAATGCGCAAACCGAGGGATGTACGCCCGGGCGCACATCATAGGGATCTCATAGGATCAGCATGGTGTCGCCCAGCTCGTGCGCCAGATACGCCCCCTCCGCGGCGTGCTGAACCGCGCGCTCGAGCAGCTGCGCGTCGGCAAAGGCGCCGAGGAGCTGGTGGTGGCTCTCCCCGGGCGCGTGCATGCCCGTGAGGATCCCATCGACGATACGAAGGCGCGAGCTCGGTCCCAGCCGCAGCTCGGTCACGTCCGCGCCCGCCTTCATCGCAACGGCCGCGCGCCCCTCGAGCGCGCGCACCACCGACGTCCCCACGGCGATCACCCGCCCTCCGCGCCGGTGCGTCCGCGCGATGGCGTCGATCGTCTCCTGCGGTACGTCCGAGCGCTCGGCCAGCGGTAGCGCGCGATCGATCGCGTCATCACCCGTGGAGCTGAGCCCCGCAGCATGCGTCACCGTCGCCAGCTCGACACCGCGACGCTCGAGCATCTCGAGCATCGACCACGTCAGGCCCAGCCCGGCCGACGGGGCCTCGACCGCCCACGGACGGGCGGCATACGCGGTTTGCACGTCCCAGAGCGCGAGCTCGTCCGCGAGGTAGGCGTACTGCACGGGACGGCCTCGGGCGTAGAGCATCGCGAGCGCGCCCTCCCTCGTACCCAGGAACGCCAGACGCACGAGCCGCGGCGACAGCGTCGACACGCCAACGATCTCCGCGACTTCCGTCCCCATCGTCAACCGCGCTCCCACCGCAAGCACGGGTGGCGGGGGCCGATCCTCGGTCTTGTCCCGCCACGTGCCGGAGCCAAAGAGCACGGCCTGCACACGACCATCGCTGTCGATCGGCTCGGCGAGGCGGACCTCGATCCGTGCCCCGCCGGGACCTTCCGCGAGAAACGACGCGGGCAGCGTGGCAGCATCGTTGAGCACCAGAAGATCGCCGCTTCGGAGCTGCTCCGCGAGGCTCTCGAGGCGCCGGTCGTCGAGCCGCCCGCTGGCACGATCGACGCACAGAAGACGCACGTCCGTGGAGGGTCGGGGCGCGGTGGCGGGATGAAAGCCGATCATGACCGCGCCTCCTCGATGCGGGCGCCGATCGAGCGGGCGACCGCTCGCGGATCCGCCAGAGAGGCTCGATCCGCATCCGGCATGGCCGCAGCGTGCATCTCGGTGTCCATCTCGCCGGGATCGATCACCAGCACCCTCACTCCGGTGGCCTGCAGCTCCGCCCCCAGGATGCGTGCGAGGTGGTCGGCGCCGGCCTTCGACGCACCGTACGCGCCCCACGTCGGGTAGGCGGACACCGCCGCGTCGCTCGAGATGAACACGATCGTGCCGCGCCCGCGCAGCACCATCGGGCCGGCGAGAACCTTGGTCAGTCGAAACGGTCCGACCACGTTCACCGCCAGGACCCGCTCGAGGTCCTCGCAAGCCGTGTCGAGCAGCGGGCGGAGCGGCGTGGGTCCCAGGGTGCTCGCGTCGTGGATCACTACGTCGATCGGGCCGATCAGCGCGACCGCTTGCCCGCTGATCCGATGGATCGCCTCCTTCTCCCCCACGTCTGCCGCGATGCCATGCGCGACCCCGCCGGTCGCGCGGATCGCGGACACCGCGTCGTCCAGGGCGTCTTTTCCGCGCGCGACGAGGACGACCCTGGCCCCCCGCGAGGCGAGCTCTTTCCCGAGAGCGAGGCCAAGGCCTTTGCTCCCACCGGTGATCAGAACGTTGATGTCTTTCATGCCCTCCTTGTCGCTCCCCGCGGTCAGCCCGTCATCCGAACGGATAATCCATTGACGTTAGGTTGACATATTAGCCGTCGCGCCAAAGAGTTGACGCATGGACCTGTCACTTCGACTCGGCGAGAACGTGAGAATGCTGCGCGAGTCGCGCGGTCTGTCGCAGCTACAGATCGCCCGGATCGCCGGCATTCCCAGGCCAACCTGGGCCAACCTCGAGTCGGGAGAGGCCAACCCGACGCTGACGGTCCTCGCGCGTGTCGCGGCGGCTCTGCAGGTGCGCCTCGACGAGCTCCTCTCGGCGCCGCGCGCCAGCGCGAGCTTGCACCCCGCGGCCACGCTGCCGACCCGCAACAAGGGGCTGGTGAAGATCCGGAAGCTCCTCCCCGAGCCACTCGCCGGGCTGGAGATGGAGCGCCTCGACTTGCCGGTGGGCGGAGCGTTCGCCGGCGTGCCGCACACGCCGGGCACGCGCGAATATCTGACGTGCGAGACCGGTGCGGTGGAGCTGCGTGTCTCCGGCGAGAAGTTCGTCCTGGCGCCGGGCGACGTCGTCGTCTTCGCCGGCGATCAGAAGCACGGCTACCGGAATCCAGGGTCCAAACCAGCGATCGCGTACAGCGTCGTCGCGTTCGCACCCAACGCCTGAAACGACGACCTCAGCGATCGCTGGTGAACATCGCCAGACCGCTCTTGCACTTCTGGTGCAGGCAGTACGCCGCAGCGGCAGCGCTGCGCACGTCGCCCGGTGTGCCGCCGGACAGCCAGCGCGACAGCGCGGCGTCGAGCGTGTACGCCTCGGGCGCCATCAAGCTGCGCGTCATCAGCAGCGGGTGCGCCCCACGCGCGCGCAAGATCGGACCGAAGTACGACGCGCTCACGCAGGCCAGCACGATCGCGCTGCGCGCGCGCGCACCCGCCGCCGCGCGCTCGAATCGCGCGATCGTCTCGCCGATGCGCCGCCCGTCCCACGCGTCCGCCACGAGAAAGACCGTGCGACCGGCGATCGACTTCTCCAGCACCAGCCGCTCGAGGACCCGTCGGGTGGAGCGCTCGTGCTCTTTCGAGCACGCCAGCCCGCGTCGCGCACCAGCCAGGTCTTGAGCCCGTAGCGCGCGCCCCAGTAAAGATTCGACTGCGGATCCTGGCCGTTGCCGAGGTGCGCAGGCACCGGGAAGATGCCCTGCGCTTCGTTGTCGCAGAGCGCGACGAACGCGTGGACCACGCGCTGCCCTGGCTCCTCGTCGAGCCTCTCTCGCGCCCGCTCGCCCGGAGTCGTGGCAGCCAGCAGCGCGAGGATCAGCGGGGCCACCTGCGACCAACCCCTCGCGTAAGTGCCTATCTTCCGCTGACTCGTCGATGTAGGTGAAATCTACACACCACCCAGCGCCAAGATCCGATATTCTTTGGAGAGCATGACCGGACCTCTCAAGAAGGCGGACCTCACCGCGCTCGCCAGCAAGATGGCGACTTCGGGTGGGCGCTTCGACACCGCGGAGATGAAGGCGTGGACCGCGAAGGCCAAGGCGCTCACCGCCGATCACGGACGTGCGACCCCGGAGCTCCAGGATACGATCAGCGAGGTCGAGAAGAGCTTCTCCGACAAGTTCACGCGCGGCGCCAAGCCCGTCTTCCAGAGCTTCGTCGCGGAGGTCGGGGCGAAGATGGAGGGCCCGATCGAGATGCCCTCCAACGACACGCCCATCTGGCTGAAGGGCGTGCATCCGCTGGCGAACTACCAGTCGAACCCCAAGCTGCCGCGCGAGGCCGATATCGTCATCGTCGGTACCGGCCTGACCGGCGCATCCGCCGCGTACCACATCTCGAAAGCCGCCGAGAAACGCGGCCTCAAGGTCGTTGTCCTGGACGCGGCAGATCCGGGCACCGGAGCCAGCGGCAGGAACGGCGGAAACTTCGAGCTGATCCCCGAGAACTTCTACGGCAGCTACGGCACGTACGACGGTCTCGAAGAAGAGAGGTTCAAGTTTCTCAAGGCCTCGTACCCCGACGTCTCCGACGACGCGCTCCGCGCCCAGGCGAAGCGCATCGCCGAGACCGTCCTCTCGTTCGGCCACAAGAACGCCAACCGCATGGCCCGCACGATCGAGAAGGAGAAGATCGACTGCGACTACTCGCCTTCAGGATGGCTTCGGACTGCGCTCAACGAGCGCGAGGCCCGAGCGTTCGAAGCCGAAGCCAAGCTGGCCGGAAAAGCCGGCGCGAAGGTGGAGATCTTGTCCGGGCCCGAGATCGAAGCACGCTACAAATTTCCCGCCAAACACGCCGGGCGGCTCGTCACCGCGAACGGTAACTATCACCCGTTCAAGCTGGTCAACGGCGAGCTCCAGAAGGCCCTCGATCGCGGCGTCGAGCTCTACACCCGAACTCCCGTGAAGCGCGTGCGTTCGCTCGAGGACGACGTGCACATGGTCGAGACGCCGAAGGGCACCATCCGCGCCAAACGCGTCATCGTCGCGACGAACGCGTTCACCTCGCAGATCTTTCCCGAGCTCGCCGACGTGAAGTACTTCCGCAGCCAGATCTCGAGCTACGCCCACGTCGAGAACGATCTCAAAGGCATCACCGTGACGGCGAAGGACGGCGACATCTACGCCAACTTCCCGAAGGGCGAGCAGTACGAAGACGCGGCGAAAAGAGCGCGTGGCACGCTGATCGTCGGCGGTGGTCAGGACGTCGAGGACGTCGATCCATGGAAGGCCGCGCCTTCGCGCGAGGTCTTCGCGTTGTCGCAGAGCGAGATCGCGTCGCACTTCCCGGCCGCCGCGCAACAGCCCGCCACCGCCGCATGGGCCGGGCCGATGGCGTTCGTCGAAGGCAAACACGGCATGCGCTTGCCAGTGCTGGGACCGCTCGGTGACGGCGCCAAGAGCGGCGTTTTCGTCGCGATCTGGTGCAATGGCTACGGCGGCACCGGCTGTCACCTCGCCGGGGCGGGTGCGGCAAGCTGGGCGCTGACCGGTCGCGTGCCCAAAGAGATGCCCGCCGACGTCTTCGGCCCCGCCCGCCTGTTCACCGATACACCGCAGTTCGCCGTGCCCGCGGCGAGCGAGAAGAAGTAAAATTCCGCGTGGCCCGCCCGATCGCGGTGGATAGCGGGAAGGTTGTTCCGCAAACGATCGCGCCCGAAGCGGCCTTCGAGGGCTGGCTGACCGGCGTGCTGCAGCAAGGTGCGAGCGCTCTGGCGCTCTCAGAGGGCGCGAAGATGTTCGCCCGGGCCGCGGGCGACAGCACATTTCACCAGGCGAAAAATGCGCTCGTCCAGTCGCTGAGCTTCATTCGCGCTCACCGTCCCGAGCTCGTCGAGCCGTTCTTCGACGCCGTTGCGCCGTGGCTGGGTGATCGCGCGAAGGCGTTGCCCCAGCCGGAGCAAGGGCGGGAGCTGGAGCAAATCCAGCGCAAAAGCCTGGAGGTCAAGGTCTCCATCCCCATCCCGCAAGACATGCTCGAGGAGGTGTCGCGCGTGCAGCGTGCCGCGGTCGATCAGCTCTACGCCGAGATGACGGCGGCGGACGTGCGCGAAGAGAAGTCCATTCGCAGCCAGGTCGCGCAGCAGCGCGTGAAGGTGCAAGGAAAGCAGATCGAGGCCGCGCGGACCCAGAAGGTCTCGGGGCCGAAGATCGAGGACGCGCAGTGGGGCGCGTTCCTCGGCCGTCTCATCTCGCATGCCTCGACGGCGGAGGAGAACAAGGCGCTCGATCTCCTGGTCCAGAAGCAGCGAACGGACCCGATGCTGCTGATGGGCATGAAGATGTCCGGCACGCTCGACGACATCCCCGGCGGCGAGCAGTGGGTCGCGCGCGTCTCGGCCGGCATCAAGCTCGCAGAGCGCTGCCGCTATGGCGGACCGAAAGACACGACCGACAAGGTGGTGATGGGCGTGCTCGCGAAGAGCGATGCGACACCCACGATGGCTTACTCGCCGCTCATGTCGCTGAAGGACGGTGACATCGAAGCGCTGCTGTTCGACTGGATCAAGACGGCGACGCCCGGCCTCGTCGGGCCTCTGCTCGACAATCATCCCCATTTCCCGCGCGCCTCCCAGCTCGAGGCCGTGAATGCCCAGCTCGACACCATCGCGGCGGAGCAAGGCCGGTTCCTCGAGAACTTCAACGTGCTCACCGTGATGCACCAGATGGGGCGATCGGTGCCGTGGCTGCAGCTGCTCACCGACAAGCTCGGCATGCAGAAGGAGAACTATCTCGGCGTATCGGTGCCCTACTCCGGATCGAAGCTCGCCGAGGCTCGTCTCGGACGAGACGGTTACGAGACTCTCGCCGACCACGACCCGCGTCCGCAGCTGCTCGCCCAGATGCAGGACACGCTCGGGGGCGGAAATCCGCAGAGCTTCGACCAGCTGAAGGAAGAAGACATCCGTCGCGCCGTGAAGCGGATGGTCGAAAAGAACGAGCAGAACGGCAAACCCATCCTCATCGTCGATGACGGAGGGTACGCGGCCAAAGTCATCCGCAAGTATTTCCCGGAGCACGAGGACAAGTTCCGCATCGTGGAATGGACCACCCGCGGCATCCGTCAGTTCGAGCAAATACCGGACCCCAAGATGAGCCTGATCAGCGCGGCGGAATCGAAGCCGAAGGTGGAGATCGAGCCGGCGTTCATCGCCGACTCGTTGTTCGAGCATTTCCGCGTCGCGTTGCGAGCCCGGTTCCCCGACCTCAAAGATAGGCGCATTCTGGTGGTCGGGGCCGGCAACATCGGACGCGCGTGCGCGCTCGCGGCGGCCGAGCTCGGCGCCAAGGTGTCGATGAACGATCTCAAGGCCGACCGACTGGCGAAGGCCGTCGGCGGAACCGACTTGAAAGCGGAGCTCGATCTCGAGAAGGCGGTCAAAGGGAAGGACGCAATCCTGGCCGTCACGGGCGCGAACAGCCTGCCGCCGGACATTTTTCAGCTGATCGATCCGGGCACGGTCGTCACTTCAGCGAGCTCGGTCGACATCGAGACCCGCGATCCCGCCGAGTGGAAGAACGGAACATGGGGGACGGATCTGTCTCGCCTCACCGTGAAGCTCGGATCCAAGAGGAGCGAGCGCGCCCCGTTCACGAATCCGATCAACGAGAGCGGCGCTCAGGCTCTGGAGGCGTCGCTGAGCAAAGCTGGCGCGCCGTACGGCCTCGAAGCGAGCGTCGAGCGGCGCGACATCCTCGCCGGTGGCTTCGTGCTCAACCTCGGTCGGCGCGCGCGGGTGATGCCGGTCCAGCGCGAAGAGCTGATCCTGCTCAATGTGACCGAGGCGATCGCACAAGCCGCGCAGACATCCGGCGCGGGAAAGCACGTCATGGCGCCCGAGCGCGAGGACCGCATCATCGCGCTCTTCGCGCGGCATCACCCGGAAGATCATGCATTTGCATTGCGGTTCGCTGCGGACGCTATTGCCCCATAGACTCCGCTGGCCAGGCCATGCATGGTCGGCCGCTCCAATGGACATCCTCACTGCGCTAGACCCCAAATCCAACTACTCGACTCCTCAGCTCCAGGCGATTCTCTCCGCGTGGGTGATGACGGATCTTCTCAATCCGAAGAAGAAGGTCACGACCGGCAACGGGCACATCGAGGAGGACGACTACACCAAGCAGTCGATCTATTCGCTCCTCTATTCGCTCTACCGCTCCATGGGCGACGTGCGCACCGAGCACGGCGACAAGTACGAGCTCACGTTCAATACGTGGGGCTACGCGTGGCCGAAGTCGTGGGGCCCGAACCCCGTCGCGCGTGAAGATCCGCAGCTCTTCGGCAAGAACGCGTACACCGGCCACTTCGCCTACGAGCCCGTTCGCAAGTACATCGCCAAGAAGGAAGGCCGCATCCACCTCGTCGAGATGGGCTGTGGCACCGGCGCCGGCGCGCACCACATCTCGAAGCACGTCCTGCCCGACTGCACTTACGAGGCCGTCGACATGCAGATGGCCGCGATCGAGACCTGCAAGCGGCGCTTCGTGCCGGAGCTCGGCGGTCGCCTGCGCGCGACGCGTGCGGACTGCACCTCGCTGCCGATCAGCGACGAGGCGGCCGACATCGTGGTGGTCAACGAGACGCACGTGACCGAGGTCGGCGGCAAGGCCACCGACGAGGATCAGCGCTTCTTCCGCACCGCCCAGCGCATCCTCAAGCCCGGTGGCTACCTCCTCTGGGGCAACGCGATCCCGGACTCGACCTGGAAGCCGTGCTTCGAGTTCCTCGAGTCGATCGGCATGAAGCTGGTCGACGAGCGTGACGTCACCGACGAGGCCGTCTTGGCCCGCGATCTCGACGAGGGACGCGTCAACGCCTACGTCGACCAGTGCCTCGACAAGTTTTTCGGCTTCAAGATCCCGGTGCTCGGTCGCAACAAGCGCCTCGAGGCGGGACAGGCGATGAAGAACTTCTACCGGAACCCGGGCACGCGCTTGTACATGGACATGAAGACGCGCGCCGACACCTACAAAGTGGTGCGGTTCCAGAAGAGCGTCAACTAACCCGCATGGGCGGCTGACCGAAATAGATTTGCCGCCTTGGCCGCCGATGCACAAATCTATTTCGATCAGCCGCCCTACTCGTCATCGCGGCTCTTCTTGCGCGGGCGATCGATGCCGTACTGCTCCAAGCGATTGATGAGCGTACGGCGCGCGACGCCCAGCAACGCCGCCGCCTTCGTCTGATTGCCTCCCGTCGCGTCCAGCGCCTTGATGATGCGGTCACGCTCGAAGGCCTGCATTTCCACCTCGAGATTCCCGGCGGGTGTCGCGACCCGCGCGCTGAGCTTGTCCATCGGCAGATGGTGAGGCTCTATCCGGTCACCAGGCGCGAGCAGCACGGCGCGCTCGATCACGTTGCGGAGCTCGCGGACGTTTCCGGGCCAGCGATACGACTGCAAAAGCGCCAGTGACTCGGACGTCAGCCGGGGTGGCGCCTTGCGATCCGCGGCAGCCGCGCGAGAAATGAAAAGCTCGGCGAGCGTTCCGATCTCGTCGATGCGCTCGCGCAGTGGCGGCACCACCAGCGAGATTCCATTCAGCCGAAAATAGAGATCCTCGCGAAACTTTCCCGCTGCGATCTCCTTCTCGAGGTCGCGATTCGTGGCGGAGAGGATCCGCACGTCGATGGCCACCGACTTGAGGGCACCGACGCGCAACACGCGCCGCTCCTCGATCACGCGCAGGAGCTTGGCCTGCGTGGACATCGGCAGCTCGCCGACCTCGTCGAGGAACAAGGTGCCGCCGTTGGCGGTCTCGAGCAGGCCGGACTTCGACTGCAACGCGCCCGTGAACGCGCCCTTTTCGAAGCCGAACAGCTCGCTCTCGATCAACGACTCGGAGAGCGCCGCGCAGTTGAGCTGCACGAAGGGGCCTTCCGATCGCGGCGAGCGCTCGTGAATCTTCTGCGCGGTGACTTCCTTGCCCGCGCCGGTCTCGCCGAGGATCAGCACGCTGATCGCGCCGGGCGCCACGCGATCGATCAAGCGCTCGAGTCGCTGCATCGTCGGGCGCTGGTTCGGCGAGATCGAAGCCTCGCCCTTTAGCGCGCGCTGGGCGCCCGTCATGAGCGACTCGGCGGTGGTTCCTTCATCGCCGAGACGCGCGGAGCCGGCACCTGCCTGCGGCGCTCCAGCCGCGGCCAAGCGCGCGAGAATCGCACGGCGCAGCGAAGCGGAGATCTCGGCCGAACGATCGAGAAGCAGCACTGCGAAAACGCCGCCACCCAGGTCTGCGAGCAGCTCCTCACCGCGGAGATCGGCGCCGATCGCGCGCGCTCGAGCAGCGGGATCGAGGGCGGCCGCGGGATCGACCAGGATCACGTCGACCGCCGATCGAGCCTTGCCGCACTCGTCCGCCAGACACGCCAGATAGTAGGCCTTGGGCCACACCTTGGGCGGTCGCGCTTCGACGCCGCCCGCGAGGCAAAGAGTCCACGGCCCGATCTCGACGGTGTCGCCCGCCAGGAGCTCGACCGAGGCGCCGCTGCCGATGCGCGCGCCGCGCACGCGAGTGCCGTTGGCGCTCCCCGCATCCTCCAGGCGAACACGCGCGCCGAGGTGCAGCACCGCGTGGCGACGTGAGACCGCCACGTGATCGATGCTGATCTCCGCGTCTTCCGCGCGGCCGATCACCCAGCTGCCCTTCGACGGCAGCTCTCGCGTATCGACCTTGCCTTCGCCGATGATCGACAGCTTCCACGGCGCGACGGGCGCGCCCGGTTCGACGTCGGCTTCCTGAACAGTCTTGTCGTCTCGTCCCATCGTCTCGGTGCCTCAAGGGCAAGGGGGGCAGGTCTGACCGGGAGTGGCCAGACAGTAGCAATCGACGCCGCTCGATGCGGCGATGGCGATGATACACGCGGCGCCGCCCAGAACCGCCACGCCAATCGCCCCCCACATCCAGGGTGAGACGCTGGTCTCCTCGGTGTCGAGCGCCAAGCGGACGACCGACTCGCGCCCAGGAACCGCGTGAATCGTCGTTCGCGCGCGCCCTGCACCGCTCTCCGCTTCGACGGTGTGGTCGCCCTCGGGCAGCCAGAAGACGTGATTTTCACCGCGGTGTTCGGGCTGCGGAGTGACGCTGACGTGGGCGCTCTCGGGGTCGACCTCGACCACCACCCGGGCGAGGCGCGGATGACCGGTCGCCTCGAGCAGCGCGGCGACGCGGTTCTGGATCTCGGCGCGCAAGTTATCGCCCGAGAGTGCGTCGCCGATGACCTCGCGGAGCACACGCGAACGATCGACCTCGATCAGCTGCGCTGTGAAGACGGGCGGAGAAAAGCGCTGGTCCACGGCGACACGCAGGCCCAGCGCGTAGCCCTCTTCGGAGAGCCCAGCGGCCATGCACGGCACCGATGCACCGCAGGATGCGATCTTCTCGCGGAGCGCGTTACCGGCCGGCGGATTCGCGCTGAGCGTGGGACGTTCGGCGATCGCGCGCCGGAGATCGACTTCGACTTCGGGGCCGTTGAGGTATCCGTGGTCCCCGCGGGCCACGGAAGGGATGACGGCGATGGCGAGAGGAGCTTCGGGCGACGGTGTCGCCGCGAGGCCGATCAGCGCGAGGCAGCCCCACATCCGAGCGCAGCCTAGCAGGAGATCGACGCTAGTGCCTGCGTCCGGAAGTCCGATCCGTGTTCCGCGAAGGGATCGCGGCCGGCACTAAACGGAGCCCCCCTGACGCTGTCCGAGCAGGCTTCCCACAGTGGGCGGCGTGGGGCGAAGACCTGGCGTTCGCTTGATCCCTGCGACCGGTGTCCCCGTCACCGGTCGTACGGCGAGAGTCGGGGGACTGCTGGCGGCTTGCGCGCCGAAGCGGCTTTCGCGCAAAGCGAGCACGTGCGTGCCGGACTCGGCCCACTTTTTCTGTGCCGCGTCGCGCACCAGCACCGCCTCGTAGATCTCGGTGACGTGCTCCTTCTCCTCGTCGGCGAGGTGCTGGAACAGCGTCTTCATCTCGGGATCGGTCTCGGTCTCGGCGTACTGCTCGTACATGCTGATGGTCTCGAGCTCTCGAGCCATCACGTCGCGCAATCTCTGCAGCGTCTCGCGGGTGGTCATTCAGACCTCCAGCGTGACGATGGCCTCGGGCCGCTTGATCCGCAGCACCAGGCTCTCGAACACGCGAAATGGGTGGTTCATCTGCTCGGCACCGAGATAGGCCGTGATGAGATCCTGAGCGAGCGCGATGTCGAAGTTCTGGATCCCGGTCGAGACCAGCACCGCGTGGTTCTGCTTGATGACGGGGCTCTGATACACGCCCGCGGCTGCCAGCTCGCGCACGTGGTTGATCTCGAGGACGCCCGAGTTCTGCAGGAGCTGGTGCATGTGGGCGAACCAGACGGGGTTCACGGTGAGCGCGTAGGGGCCGTAGAAGCCGTGATCCAGGAGGCGGACGC
>Ga0105047_10001113_pt1 | contig 47482 bp, 44 predicted proteins | sample MAT04_FD_78384 | JGI IMG/M metagenome (GOLD analysis project Ga0105047, IMG submission 78384) | Freshwater microbial communities from Lake Fryxell liftoff mats and glacier meltwater in Antarctica - MAT-04 (megahit assembly) | ecosystem: Environmental > Aquatic > Freshwater > Ice > Liftoff...
GACCCTGACAGCCACTCCTACTGAAACGGCAACTGTGACAGGCACTTCGACGGTCACCGCTACGGCGACAGAGACCCTGACGGCGACGGCTTCGCTGACCCAGACAGCCACTCTTACTGAAACGGCAACTGTGACAGGCACGTCGACGGTCACCGCGACGGCGACAGAGACCCTGATGGCGACGCCTTCGCTGACCCTGACAGCCACTCCTACTGAAACGGCAACTGTGACAGGCACTTCGACGGTCACCGCTACGGCGACGGAGACCCTGACGGCGACGGCTTCGCTGACCCTGACAGCCACTCCTACTGAAACGGCAACTGTGACAGGCACTTCGACGGTCACCGCTACGGCGACGGCGACCCTTACTCAGACCAGCACGGTCACAGCGACACCAACCGTAACCCGGACGCTTGCACCCACATCGACCAACACTGCAACGCCAACGGTAACGCAGGTTCCAACGGCCACGCAAACACTGGTGCCCGGGTTGCCCTCCTGTGTCAATCCCCTGACTGTCACAGGCTTGCTTCCATCAGATGATACTTATCTCGATCAATCAAAACCGAACGACACCAGCCTGGGTCAGAAAGCGACCATCGATATTCGTCCCGATAACGCCGCTGATTTGCGAGGGTTGCTACGTTTTGATCTGAGCGCCATTCCAGCCAATGCCACGATCACCAGTGCAACTCTTTATCTCTATGAAAAAGATAATAAGAATGGTGTAATTGCCTATATTTACCGTGTTACATCTTCCTGGACAGAATTGACGGCTTCCTGGAATTCGCCCTGGGGCACTGCCGGAGGTGATTTCAACCTGACTTCTTATGGCAGTTTTCTGGCTGAACAAAAAGACTGCATGGCCAGCCTTAATCTCAAAAACCTGGTTCAAGATTGGGTCAATCAAAAATATCCAAACTATGGTCTGATGCTTTATATGACAGGTTCGAATCATAAATTCACTTTTGTCTCGAAAGAAGAGCCTGGTAACTTGGAAGAACGCCCACGATTGTCAATCAGCTATACGGTTGCTTATCGGCCCAATTTCCTGGATATTTTATCGAGTTTGTTCTTTCCCAACCTCAACAAACCACAACAACCAATCAAGGTTTTCACCATCAGCGGTTCACAATAGGAAGCCCTGCTTGCCACTATCAATCCTGATATTTCGTCAGACCCGCAGATTTGGGGTCTGTTATGAAGGATTCGACTGCAATTGGCAGAATTCCAGCCTGGGCAAAATCAAGAAGCGTCTGGTCATTAATTTCGGGCTTTATCTTAACAAAAAAACTCCCTGCAGCCATATACTTAATATATGCAGGGAGCTTCACTGTCGTTTTTGTGAGCCACCAAAGGGAGTCGAACCCTTGACCTGACGATTACGAATCGTCTGCTCTACCAACTGAGCTATGGTGGCGTTGTTTTCAGCGGGCGGATTATACAGGATTCTGCCGATTTTCGCAATGTTGTTTATTGGGGCAGGGGGTGTTCCGGGCGGCGCGAGAGTAAGTAGAGGCCGAGGGTGCTGATGAGCCCGATGAGCAGGCCGCCCCACCAGATGGCCTGGGGGTTGATGCCGTCGTGCAGGTAGCCGCCTACCATGGGCGCAACTGCTCTGGCGATGCCCCAGGTGAGCCAGTAGACGCTCATGTAGCGTCCGCGCAGGTCTTCGGGGGCGATATCGGCTACGTATTTGCTGCCGGTTGGGACGAGGATGAGTTCTCCCATGCTCATGATGACCATGCTGAGCCAGAAGCCCCAGAAGCTGGTCATGAGGGCCACGCTGCCCACGCCGACGGCGTAAACGAACATTCCGAGGGTGATGGCTGTTTTGGCGGGCAAATGGCGTGTGTACATGGTGACGGGATACTGTACCAGGACGCACATGAGGGCGTTGGTGACTGGCAGCCAGCTGTACAGGTATTCGGGTACGGCGAAGTATTTGTTCATGTAGACTGCCAGCAGGGTCCACATCATCAGTGGGGCGATCATGCCGAGCGAGACGGTGGTGACGAAGCCGACGAAGCTGCGATCGGCCAGGATGCGTTCGTATCCGCCCAGGATTTCTCGTTTGAGTGCGCTGGCGGGAGCTGTGCGGCGCTGGAGGGTTTCACGCGAAAATACCAGCAGGAGGATGCTGTAGGTTAGCATTCCGGCTGCGGCCAGGTTGAAGGCTATGTTGTAGGACCTGGCAACGATGATGCCGCCGATTGCGGGGCCAATGGCGATGCCGGCGTTGTTGATCATGCGCAGAATGGCGTAGGCGGGGGTGCGTTTTTCAGAGGGGACCATGTCTGCCATCATGGCATCTGAGCCGATGGAATAGAAGGGCATGCAGGCGCCCATGATGGTCATGGGGATGACGAAGCCGAGATAGGTATGTGCCTGGCTCATAAGGAGGTACGCCAGGCCGTGGGCGGCCTGGGCTGCCAGCATGATCGGTTTGCGTCCAAAGCGGTCGGCGATTGCTCCACCGATGAAGGAGGCGGTAAGGCCTGTGGCTGAGCTGATGGAGATTAGGGCTGCAACGGATGAAATTGGCAGGCTGAGGATTTTGCTGATGTAGATCAGTTGGAAGGGCCAGATCAGGCTGGAGCCGGCTGAGCTGAGCAGGACGCCAAATGCGACCAACCAGAATTGGCGCGGGTAGTCATTAAATATTGTTTTTAGCCGGGTGAGCAAGTCGGTGAGTGGGTTTGGCATGATGGAAAAGTGGGGTTAGCTGGCGGTCAGTTGAATGGTTTCGCGGGCTGTTTTTTGGCGGGAAAGCAGCAGCAGGCCAACGGCGCTGGTCAGCCCGATCACCAGGCCGCCGATCCAGATGGAATGGGGTGAGACGTGGTCATTAAGCCAGCCGCCAATGAGCGGGGCGCCGCCGCGTGATATGCCCCAGGCGAGCCAGTAGACGCTCATATAGCGGCCGCGCAGGTCTGGCGGCGAGATGTTGGCGACGTAGGTGCTGGCGGTTGGCACGACGGTCAATTCTCCGAAGGTAAGGATGACCATTGAGAGCCAGAAACCCCAGAAGCTGGACATGAGCGCCACGCTGCCGACCCCGATGGCGTAAATGAACATGCCAACCGCCGCGACGGGCAGGGGGCGGTAGCGGCGTGTGATGAGTGTTACGAAATATTGGACGAATACGCACATGAGGGCGTTGGTGGTTGGCAGCCAGCCAAACTGATTTTCCGGGATTTGGTAATTGGTTTTTGCATAAACTGCCAGCAATACCCAGAGCATGCCGGGCGCGATCAGGCCGCCGCCGAGCGTAAGAACAAAGGCCAGGTAGCCTTTGTCTCTAAAAACTTGCGCATAGCCGCCATCTGGCTTATTTAGCAGGCTGCCCGGGTTTGATTTTACGAGGGTCTCGCGCGCCAGGAAGAGTAAAAGCAGGCTGTAGAGGATCATACCGGCGGCTGCGCCATAAAAGGCGTAATCGTACGAGAGGGCGGCGATAAAGCCACCGACCGCCGGGCCGATTGCAAACCCGGCATTGTTCAACATACGATTGATGGCGTAGGCGTCATTGCGTTTTTCAGAGGGGATCAGGTCTGCCAGCATGGCATCTGCGCCAACCTGGTAGAGCGGGTTGACCAGACCGGTGAGAAACATTAACAGGGCGAAGGCCGCGTAGGTGTCGGCGCGCATCATGAAAAGGTAAATGACCCCATTGGCTGCCAGGCTGATGACCATGACAACTTTGCGCCCGATTTTATCTGCCAGCGTTCCGGCAATAATGGATGAAAACAGGCCGGTGCCAGCGTTGATGGTGATGAGGGTTACGACGGTGCTGAGCGGCAGGCCGAGTTTTTCACTGGCGTAGATCATCAAGAATGGCGCAATCATGCCTGCGCCGGCTGTGCTGAGAAAAATGCCAAAAACCATGAGCCAGAATTGGAATGGGTATTCTGTGTAGATGCGGCGCAGGCGGTTGAGCATGGGGCAATTTTACCTTGCTAAACGACACAGGGACGGGTTTTTGAATCCCGTCCCTGTGTATATGTGTTAATTTTTAGCGTCGGCTGCCGCCACCTGGGCGTCCGCTGCGATCGCCACCTGGGCGTCCGCCACGATCACCGCCGCGGTCACCACCAGGGCGAGGGCCGCTCTTGCGGGAGTCGCGTTCCTGGGCTTCTTGCAACGTCCAGCCTTCGAGTACGGCCTGGCGTGAGAGGCGAATCTTGCCAGCGGGGTCGATGCCGGTGACCATTACGGTGATTTCATCGCCCATGTTGACGATGTCTTCGACCTTGTTGACGCGCTCGCTGTCGAGTTGGGAGATGTGAACCAGGCCATCCATGCCGGGGACGATTTCAACAAACGCGCCAAAGTCGGCGATACGGACGACCTTGCCGGTGTAGATGCGTCCGAGTTCGGCTGTTTCGCCGAGGGCTTCGACGCGCTGGCGCGCAATTTCGGCGCCTACGCCGTCGATGGAGGCGATGTAGACTGTGCCGTCTTCTTGAACGTCGATCTTGACTTTGGTTTCTTCCTGCAGGGCGCGGATGTTCTTGCCGCCCGGACCGATGAGCGCGCCAATTTTATCAACCGGAATTTTGACGGTGATAATGCGCGGGGCATGCGGCTTGAGATTATTGCGGGGCTGGTCAATAACTTCCAGCATTTTGTCGAGAATGAACAGGCGGGCATCCAGTGCCTGGCCAAGGGCTTCCTTCATCATTTGGGTGCTGAGGCCGCTGATCTTGATGTCCATTTGCAGGGCGGTGATGCCTGCTTTTGTACCAGCCACTTTGAAATCCATGTCGCCGAGGTGATCTTCGGTGCCCTGAATGTCGGTGAGAATCTTGTAGCGGCCAGTGGCATCGGTCACGAGGCCCATGGCAACACCCGCTACGGGGGCTTTGATGGGAACACCGGCATCCATCAGGGCCAGGGTGGAACCGCAGACTGAAGCCATGGAGGAAGAACCGTTGGAGGCAAGGACTTCTGAGACCAGGCGCAGGGTGTAAGGGAATGATTCTTCGTTGGGGATGACAGGTTCCAGCGCGCGTTCGGCCAGGGCGCCGTGTCCGATTTCGCGGCGGGACTGCCCGCGCAGGGGTTTTACTTCTCCGGTGGAATAGGGCGGGAAGTTGTAGTGGTGCATGTAGCGCTTGGTATCCACCGGGCTGAGGTTATCGAGTTCTTGTGCTTCGCCGAGGGTGCCGAGGGTTGCCAGGGTGAGTACCTGCGTTTCGCCGCGGGTAAACAGGCCTGAACCATGCGCGCGCGGAGAAATTTCGACTTCGCACCAGATCGGGCGGATTTCGGTTGGCGTGCGGCCATCCGGGCGTTTGCCCATGCTCAGAATGCGCTCACGAACAATGGCGCCTTCAGATTCAGCAAAGGCAGATTTTACATCTATTACAGATGGGTATTGAGCCGGGTTGGCGCCTTCGGGAACGGTGGTCATTTCTGCCACGATTTGTGCCTGCATGGTATCCATGCCGCCGTAGAATTCGGCTTTGGAGAGCGGCTTGTCGAGAAGTTCGTTCATGGGGCCGTTGACGCGCTCGAAAACATTTTTATTGAGTTCTTCGGTCGCATTGGCGAAGCTGGCTTCGCGCTTGGGCTTGCCAATTTCGGCTTGCATCTGGATCTGTAAATCGATGAGGGGTTGGATGGAGCGGTGGCCCAATTCCAGGGCGGCAACCATCACGTCTTCAGGAATTTCGTCTGCGCCGCATTCAACCATCAGGATGGCGTCGCGCGTACCTGCCAGGCGTAGATCGAGATCTGATTTGTCAATTTCTGCAAAGGTGGGATTTACAATGAATTCGCCGTTGATGCGACCGATGCGGACTGCGCCAACCGGGCCGCCCCAGGGAATGTCTGAGATCATGATTGCGGCGGAGGCGGCGTTGATGGCAAGAATATCGAGCGGGTTGATGCCGTCTGCGGAAAGCGAGAACATCATGACCTGCACTTCGTTGCGCATGCCGTGGGCGAAAAGCGGGCGCAGCGGGCGATCGGTAAGGCGGGCAGTCAGGACTGCATCAGTGGATGGGCGGCCTTCGCGGCGGAAGAATGAGCCGGGGATTTTGCCGCCAGCGTATAATCTTTCTTCGTATTCGACGGAGAGCGGGAAAAAGTCAATGCCATCACGCATCGCGCCCATGGTGGCTGCGGCAAATACGATGGAATCTTCAATGGCAATGGTAACGGCGCCGCCTGCCTGGTGGGCAAGTTTGCCTGTTTCAAGCGTAACAGTGCGCGTACCAACCATGGTTGTGTAGCGTTTTACTTCTGGTTTCATAAATTGTCTCCTGCAGAACAAGGATCATCTTGCTCTGTCATAATTCCCGCCCAATCAGGGACTGAAAGATGGCAACAATCAGTGTGGTTGTAAACATCTTTCAATACCTGATGGCAGGGGGTTTTAGGGTGGACCGGTTTTATCCCTGGAACGATGTGTGCTGCTGTTTGAGAGAGGGGCGACCCGGTGTTTGGGGCCGCCCCTGCAATATACGGATTACTTGTGGCGCAGGCTTAAGCGCTCGGTGATTGCCAGGTAGCGTGCGTAGCTGGTCTTACGCAGGTAGGCAAGTGTACGGCGGCGCTGACCAACCAGCATCAGCAAACCGCGCCGGCACGATTCATCGTGCTTGTTGGCGCGCAGGTGTTCGGTGAGCTGCTTGATACGCTCGGTCATAATCGCGATCTGGACATCGGGGGAACCGGTGTCTGTATCGTGACGGTGAAAATCGGTGATCACCTGGGTTTTCTTTTCTTTAAGCATTGGCATGACGTAGCTTCTCCTTTCGTGCGGATGGTGCGGTCTCCATATTCGCAGCGTGAACCGCAAATAGGACCAGTCACAGGGGTGTTATTATACCAGAAAATCAGGTTTGAATCGTTTTCTGGCGGATTATCTCTAGAATGGCTGGTTGCAGCCTGGCAGGCAGACGCGGCAGAATGCGGCGAATGGTGACGGGCAGCTGCGGGGAACTGGAGCCAATAATAACCTGGCGCAAAAAGTAGATGGTTTCTGCAGGGGAGGCGGCGTACAGGGCTTTTATCAGGTCTGCCAGGTCGTTTTGCATGATGGACGGCATGATTTTGATTACCGGGCTGAGCAGGTTGTAAAGGGGCGGCAGGTTTTCGTAGGAGGGGTCATCTATGAGGGGAATGATGGCGTGAATGGCGTTTGCCCACAATTTGGGGGTGGCGGGGTTGAACCAGGTTTGCATCAGCTGTAAAAACCTGGAGGTTGATTCGCGGCGGATACGAACGAGGCTGTTGACGAGCAGCGCTTGCCGCAGCTGTTCGTCGCGTGTGCGGCTGACCCAGGCTGTGATGCGCTCGAGAAGAAGGTTTGTTTCGGGGTGGATGCGACCAAGCAAGGATGCCGCGAGCAGGCGGCTTTCCAGATATCCGTCTTTCCAGAGTGCGTCTGTTAAGGCGAGAGCCTGTTCGGGAAAGGTGGCAGCCAGCGGGCCTAACTCCATTTCAATCTGGCGCAATACGGATTGCGGGGTTCGGTAGGACGGTAGTATTGAGATGGGGGAGGCCACAACACCGATACGTAACGTCCGGTCAGCGTACATATCCAGGATGGCATGGAGTTCTTTTAAAAGAAGCGCTGGCTGGTCGAATTTTTCGACCAGCACAGCGGCTTGATTCTTAAGACGAGCAATATCTACAGCGGGCATGGGCAGGGGTTAATATGATTTGCCGAAAAGTACCTTGCGTGTTGCGGGCTGCCCGCAGACAATACAGGCTCCGCTGCCTTCGGGTTGATCGACGGGCATGCAGCGTGTGGAGGCCCTGGTGGCATCTTTTACTTTGGCTTCGCAGGCCTTGCTCTCGCACCACCAGGAATAGGCCCAACCATTTTGAACCGCAGTTTCAAGCTCGGCTATGTCCTTAGGATCGTGGATGTGGCTGTCTCGGAAGGCCGTGGCTTTTGCCAGCATTGCGGCCTGGATTTCGACCAGCAACTCTGCGACTGTGGCGGCGATATTGGCTTGAGGAACAAAGGATTTGCCTTCTCTGCCGGGGCGGTCACGACGGGCCAGGGCGACGGAATTCTTTTCCAGGTCTTTGGGGCCAATTTCCATGCGCAAGGGGACGCCGCGCATTTCCCAGTCGTTGTACTTAAAACCAGGCGTGACTTCATCGCGGTCATCCATCTTGAGCCGGATGCCGGCTGTTTTTAATTCGGCAAAGATGCGGTTGGCGGTTTCCATGACAATCGTTTTTTCTTCGGGGCTGCGGTAAATGGGCACGATCACGACCTGGATGGGGGCGAGGCGAGGAGGCAGGATCAGGCCTTTGTCGTCGCCATGCGTCATGATGATTGCGCCGACCATGCGGGTGGAGAGACCCCAGGAGGTTGTCCAGGCGTGCTGCAGTTCATTTTTCTGATCGGTGTACTGAATTTCGAAGGCTTTTGCGAAATTTTGCCCGAGGAAGTGGGATGTGGCAGATTGCAGGGCTTTGGTATCACCCATCATGGCTTCGATGGTGGTGGACATGACTGCACCGGCAAACTTTTCCGTTTCAGATTTAATGCCTTTGATGACGGGGACAGCTGCTTCGTTGATGGCAAAATCGGCGTAAACATCCAGCATGCGCATGGTTTCTTCGCGCGCTTCCTGTTCGGAGGCGTGGGCCGTGTGGCCTTCCTGCCAGTAGAATTCGGTGGTGCGCAGGAAGAGTTTGGTGCGCAGTTCCCAGCGTACTACGCTGCCCCACTGGTTGATTAAAACAGGCAGGTCACGCCAGGATTTGATCCATTTGCTGTACATGTAGCCAATGATGGTTTCTGAGGTGGGCCGCACCACCAGGGGTTCTTCGAGTTCTTCGCCGCCGGCAATGGTCACAATCGCCAATTCAGGCGCAAAGCCTTCGACGTGTTCTTTTTCGCGCTCGAGAAAAGATTTGGGGATGAGCAGGGGGAAGGCGGCATTAACGTGACCGGTTTCTTTGAAGCGCCGGTCGAGGGCAGCCTGCATGTTTTCCCACAGGGTCCAGCCGTAAGGACGTACAACCATGCAGCCGCGCACGGGGGAATAGTCGGCCAACTCTGCTTTGAGTACAAGCTCGTTGTACCAATCGGAGAAATTTTCGGAACGGGGTGTAAGTTGATCTTCTGCCATTTTTGCCTCACTATGAAATTAAGAAATCAGGGTTGAACTTCAAGCAGTTTGACTGCGGATTGAGCATCTGGAGCGAATTGCAGCAGGGCGCGTTGATTTTCTGCGAAGTATTCGCTCATTTCGGAATAGGCCTGATTGAGCATGCTTTGCCAGCCATGACCAATCAGGATCAACGGCCTGCGGGGCAGCGCATCCACAATCATTAGATTCCACATTAATGCAATTTCTGTCAGGGTGCCAGGGCCGCCGGGTAATGCAATGGCGGCTTCGCAATGGTTGATAAGCCCTTGGAGGCGCTGCTGTAGCGTTGTAAAGCGGCGCTCTTCTTTGACCCAGCGATTGGCAGATACTTTGCGCCATTTTTCAATGTCTGAGCAGGTTACGCCGATGACATGTCCGCCGGCCTCATGAGCGCCGCGCGAAACAGCCTCCATGGTGCCGATGTAGCCGCCGGTCAGAACGGTATGACCCTGGCGGGCCAGCAACTTTCCCAGTTGGTGCGCCTCATTGTAGCCGGTGGAGCCTTCTTTGGGTTGGGAACCGCCAAACACTGTTACATTCATTCTGTATTCCATTCACGTGTCGCATTGCGTTTAAGTTTATCCAGGATGGCCTGTTCAAGATCAATCTCTGAAACAGCCGCGAGCTGCAGCAGGTAGAGCGCAACGTCTGCCAATTCTGCGGCGAGTTCTTCTTTTTCGCGGATCTGTTCGCGCCACTGGAAGTGCTCCAATATTTCGGCAGCTTCCAGTGAGAGCGATATCGCCAGGTTGCGGGCAGTCTGCGGGCGTTTGCTTTCTGGTGAGTACCAACCTTTGGATGTGACAAAGGCTTGCATGGCGGTGGTCAGTTCACGAATGTCCATTAGACTTTACCGTATATCTGAAAGAAAATTACTCGCTATTGAAATAAAAAACGGCTCACCAGGTCTGTGAGCCGCCAATTTGCATGAGGCAATGAACCTAGCCAGACCAGAAAGGTTTAACTTGTGGAGCCGGGGTCGGGTTCTTTTCCATGCAGGTATTATACAACAATTTTTCTTGAGAGGTTGGCAAATATTAAACGATATTGCGGTGGTATTTGCGCCCTATCCCCCTGCCCCCTTTCTCGCTGGCAAGAATAATTTTTCGTTGTGCGGGTTGTGCGGGAAAGGGGAAGATCTTTTTTTGAGAGACTGGGGAGCTTAGCTCCCCAGTCTCTCATGCTCTCAGCCCCTCTTGCTTGCGCAATTCGACATCATTTTGAAGCGAAGCAATGATGAATATTGGTTATAAAAGGCTATTTCGCTTCCAATGGCTTAGCGGATGTGGCTATTCGTATATTGCCAAAACCATAATGAGAATTGCTTAACCGAGGCCATTTGTGCACGTGGGTAATATATAATTGACTCATGCAGTTTATCTTGACTCACGAACAGTCTGATTTTGACGCTCTGGCCGCGCTGTATGCTGCCGCGCTGCTGGATGGCGGTGTGGCGGTTTTGCCGCGGCGGGTGAACCGTAATGTGCGGGCTTTTCTGACGCTCTACGGTCAGGAATTTCCTTTTACTGACCCCAGAGATCTGCCGCAAGGCGCGGTGGAATCGGTGACACTGGTGGATACCCAGGGATTGATCACCTTGAAGGGTATGGGGAAGGATACCAAGGTGACGATTTACGATCATCACCCGGCCCGCAGTCAGGCAAAAAGTGCGCTGGAACGAGGTTTCGCTGCGGATTGGAATGTGATCACTTTTGATCTGGGCGCTACTACGACGTATTTTGTGGAAATTCTGCAGGAACGCGGCAATGTGCTGACAACCATCCAGGCCAGCCTGCTTTTGCTGGGGATTTATGAGGATACAGGTACGCTGACGTATTCGCGCACGACTGCGCGGGATATTTATGCCGCGGGTTGGTTGTTGGAGCAAGGCGCAGATCTGGGCCTGATCAACGATTTTCTCAATCCGCCTTTGAGCGCAGAGCAGCGCGAGGTGTATGACCGGCTTGTGGCTGGTATTGAAAGTTTTGATATTCACGGGCACAAGATCATGCTGGCTTGCGGTGAAGCGGCGGGTGTAACGGATGAGATTTCGACCCTGGCGCATAAGCTGCGCGATGCATTTGATCCGGATGCATTGTTTGTAGTGGTAAAAACAGCCGAAGGTGTTCGGCTGGTGGCGCGCTCGGGTACAGATGAGATTGACGTGTCTTTGATCGCGGCTCATTTTGGCGGGGGTGGTCATAATCGGGCTGCCGCAGCATTGATCAGAAGTTTGCCTGGTGTTAACGATGATCTACCCTTGCTGTCAGAAACGCGCGAGCTTTTGCTGGGTGTGCTGGACAGGTTTGTGAGGCCAGCGGTTACGGTGGCGCATTTGATGTCGAAGCTGCCGCGCGCTATTGCGGCGGATACGACTGTGCAGGAAGCGGCAAAGCTGATGGCGCGTTATGGCTATGAGGGCTTTCCTGTGGTCGATAACGGCAGAGTGCTGGGTCTGCTAACGCGCCGCGCAGTGGACCGGGCGATTAATCACCGGTTGAACCTGACTGCCGCAAGTTTGATGGAAGGGGGTTCAATCACCGTTTTCCCAACGGAGTCTGTCCAGAGGCTGCAAACTGTGATGCAGGAGAGCGGCTGGGGACAGATTCCGGTTGTCGAACCGGATACGCTAAAAATTGTGGGAATTGTGACGCGCACTGACCTGCTAAAGACGCTTGCGCACAGGCATATTCAAGATTCAGTCGTGCCATCCCTGAGCGAAAAAATAAAAAAGAGTCTTTCCTACCAACGGCTGGGGCTGATTCAAGCGGTGGCTGAAGAGGCGGCTGTTGAGCACCTGCCAATCTACATCGTGGGTGGTTTTGTTCGCGATTTATTTCTCGAAACACCCAGCGCGGATTTTGATATGGTGGTTGAAGGGGATGCCATCGCGCTGGGGGGCGGGTTGGTTAAGAAATTTGGCGGCAAATTAACCAGCCATGCGCGCTTTGGCACGGCTAAATGGTTTTTGAAAGGCAGTCAATTTTCGGGAGGCGAGCTGCCAGAATTTCTGGATTTGATCTCTGCCCGCCAGGAATTTTACGCCCACCCGAGTGCACTGCCAACCGTGGAGCATAGCAGCATTAAGCTTGACCTGCACCGCCGGGATTTTACGATCAATACGCTCGCGCTGCGGCTGGATGGGCGTCACTTTGGCGAACTGCATGATTATTACGGCGGTGTTGCTGATCTAAACCGCAAACAGGTGCGCGTATTGCATTCATTATCATTTGTGGATGACCCGACTCGTATGCTGCGTGCAGTGCGCTACGAACAGCGCTATCATTTTGAGATTGAACAGCGCACAGAACAATTAATGGATGAATCGCTGCTGCATGTTGACCGTCTCTCGGATGAACGTGTGCGCCACGAACTCGACCAGATACTGGCTGAGGCGAGGGCGATCCCTATGCTGGCGCGGCTGGATGAACTGGGGCTTTTGAAGGCGATTGCTGCGGAACTGCCGTGGAATAGCGAGGTGCGCGAACGGCTGGAGAGTGCGCTTTCACAGCCTGTAAACGCTGTCTGGGAAAACGCCCTGTCCACTTCCGGGGTAAACCCCAGGGAGCGGCTGCTATACTGCCTGTGGCTGGTGGGATTGTCCAAACCGGCTGTTGAAAGCTTACATGCCCGGCTACGTTTTCCGATTTCGACGCTCAAGGAAATTATTGCTGCGCTGGAATTGTCTGCTGAGCTGGCAGCTTTGCGCGGCGCAAAGCCTTCGCGCTGGGTAAGCAGGTTGGATACCCTGCCGCTGTTGGCTGTTTATGCAGTTTACCTGTCGAGCCCGGAAATAGAACTGGATGAGTATATTAGCCGCTGGCGAAATATCCATGCTTTTGCAACCGGGGATACGTTACGCGCGCACGGGCTTCAACCCGGGCCGAATTTCCAGGTTATTTTATCCAGGCTGCGGAACGCATGGTTGGATGGAGAACTTAAAACAGCCGCGGATGAAGAGCTATTGTTAAGCGAACTTCTCAAACAGGGTATTTTGCCATTACAATAGATATCATGACCGACGAAACTGTTCATTATCCCTATCGTTTGCGCTTGGAGTTTTTATCTCCATCTGAAGCGGCTTTTTACCGGGTGCTTACCGGGCTGGTAAGAGAGAACTTTTTTATCAATGCCAAGGTGTCCCTGAGTGACATTTTTTTTGTGGCGCGGCCCAATGAGAATGTGCAATTTTCAAACAAGCTGCTTCGTAAAAACGTTGATTTTCTACTGCTAAACTGCGATACGCTGGAACCATCCCTGGCGATAGAGTTGGATTTTCCCAAGCAGGTGGCGCATGGCACGGTGGATAGCTTTATCGATGCGGTCTGCAATGCGGCAGGTCTACCGCTGCTGCATATCACTGTTCAGCACCCTTATGATTTATATGAGCTTACTTTACAGATTAAAAATATGGCGGCCAAAAATTCTGGCAACAACCTGCCTGCACACAGCGATTTTTCGCCGGTTTGTCCTCGTTGCGGAATCACGATGGTATTACGCTTCGATAAAGACGGGCCACACCGGGGCCAAAAGTATTACGGCTGTTTGAATTTCCCTGAATGTCAGGAAATTGTGGCTGTATAAGCTACAGGCTAATTGATTATAATTTCAGCTTTTCCCCCGAAAGGTTCAGGATGAATCTAAAGCCGTATCTTGAATTTGCGACCAGCCTGGCGTACCGCGCTGGACGTATCACGCTGGGCTACTTTAATGTAGGAGTGCGCCCGGATTACAAACCAGATGACAGCCCGGTCACGGCTGCCGATCGGGCGGCTGAGTTATTTATCCGCGCCGAATTGGAGAATACCTACCCCGACCACGCCATTCTGGGAGAAGAGTTTGGTGAAAGCTATGGCAATTCAAGCACAATGCGCTGGATTGTTGACCCTATTGACGGCACCAAATCTTTTTTGCGAGGCATTCCGCTGTATGGGGTTTTGATCGGTCTTGAGATCGAAGGTAAAGTGCGGGTTGGGGCGGCCTATTACCCAGGAACAGATGAAATGTTATGTGCTGCGGATGGCGAGGGAGCCTGGTGGAATGGCCGCCGCGCGCATGTTTCAGAACAGGCGAGTATGGATCGCGCCTGGGTTTGCTTTACCAACGTGCGCAACATGGCCCGGTACGGGCGCGCCGAAGCCTGGGAACGCATAAACGAACGCGCCTATGTCTCACGCGGCTGGAGTGATGCGTATGGTTACCTGGCGGTGGCAACCGGTAGGGCGGAAGTTATGTTGGATCCGATTATGGCGGCCTGGGACTGCGGACCGTTCCCTGTAATTTTTAAAGAAGCGGGGGGTTATTTTGGCAGTTGGGATGGCCGGGAGGGACATCTGCACAACGAAGCGTTGGCTTGTAACGCTGCGCTGCTGCCGGAGATGCTGCGGATCATAAAAGGCGAGTGAGATAGAAAAAAGTCCCTGGAGTGAAATCCGGGGGCTTTTTTTTGTGCAGCTATTTCATAGAGCTGCTGAGTGCATCGATCAGCTGCTGTTTTTGTTGATCGTTAAGGTTGGAAGAAGGGTGAAAAAGAGTGTATTGTAAGGGCGGCATGCTACCAGATGAGATTTGCTCGGCCATTTCATCCCATTCGCCGGGTCTTTTGTCCCATTCTGAAAAATTGAATTTGGCGCGGCCTTCCACCACATCAAATTTGATCAACCAGGATGCAGGTGCAATATAGCTGTACCAGGGCCATTCGGTTTCGTTGCTGTGGCATTGAAAACAGTGTTCTTTTGCCAGTGCGCGCGCCTCGGGGCTGCTCCAGGTGGGTTCCTGGGTGGTGGCGGGGTTGGTGCGGTCGACAGGGATCAGCTGGATCAAGCCAAAGACGACCAGCCCGCCAATGATGATGATCAGTAATATTTTCTTCAAACGTGATTCTCCTTTGTGATTTCCTACACTAATTCTACACCTGTTTTTTGGATTTTTTGTGGAGAAGTGCGATCTTAAATACTATTATATATTTGTATCATCTCAAAAAAAGTGGAAGGTGACAGTCACCTGATGTTTTGGGAGTTGAAGCGTTGAAAAGCGGGTGACTGTCAGATTAAATACGGTAAAATCATTTATTCACGGAAGGAATTTTATGCGATTATTAGATGTGGAAGTTGGCACCTGGGTAAAAGTGATCGGGTTTGAGGGGACAGAGAAATTTCAGGATCGTTTGCTGCAGCACGGTCTTTATCCGGGCGATCAGGCGCGGATTTTGCGGGCTGCGCCGTTAAATGGTCCGTTGTTGGTGGAAGTGAGCGGCAGGGAATTGGCCCTGGGGCGCGCAGTGGCGCAAAAAATATTGGTGGAGAATGTTGAATGAGATTTGCACTGGTGGGTCGTCCGAATTGCGGAAAAAGCACACTATTTAATCAGGTCGCCGGGTACAAGGCCGAAACTGGTAACTTTCACGGCACAACGGTGAATTTTACCGAGAGCAAGGTGCGCGTGGTAGGTGATGTTATTAACCTTGTGGATCTGCCTGGAACTTACACCCTGGCAGGTTCAAACCCAGCCGAGGCGGTTGCTAAAAATTATCTGGCTTCCAATGAAGTGGATGTGATCATCAATGTCGCGGATGCTTCGCACCTGGCGCAATCGCTGGAGCTGACCCTGGAATTACTGGCGGTGAAACGCCCGGTGGTGTTGGCGCTCAATATGATGGATGAAGCCATGCGCATGGGTCTGAAGGTGGACGGGCCAGGCCTTGAAAAAAGGCTGGGCATAAAAGTGGTGCCGCTGATTGCCAGCAAGGGCCGCGGTGTGAAAGGCCTGTTTTTAGCGAGCAAAGACGCTGTGGATGTGCACCCGGAGTATGGGCTGAGATTTTCGGCTTTTGAGGATGAAGCGTTGGCGCGTCATATCGCAGGTCAGGAGCTGGCCGCGGAATTTGTGCATCAGGGCGAGCGCAACCTGACCTTGCGCGATAGGCTGGATGATGTGCTGCTGCATCCGATCTGGGGCTACGCCACGCTTTTATTAATTTTACTGGCTTTTTTCCAAGTGGTATACGGGATTGGCCGGCTGCTCGAACCGCCTCTGCTGGCGTTTTTTGACAGGTTGATGTTTGTTGCGGCTGCGCCGCTGGGCCCGCTGAGTTTTTGGGGTGTGGTGGTCAGTGGTATTTTACAGGGTGTTACTGCCGGGATAGCGATTGTGCTGCCGTATTTGCTGCCCTTTTTGCTTGGCCTGGGATTGCTGGAAGATGTGGGCTATTTGCCGCGGGTTGCCTTCCTGATGGACTCTTTGATGCACCGGATAGGGCTGCACGGCAAGGCTATTGTGCCGTTTATTCTCGGCTACGGCTGCAATGTTCCGGCGGTCATGTCCACGCGCACACTGGAAGAACCGCGCGATCGCTTGATGGCGGCCGCGCTGGCGACACTGGTGCCGTGCGCGGCGCGACTGGCGGTTGTGTTTGGGCTGGTAGCCTTTTACCTGGGGCCGCTGCCTGCGCTGGGTTTATATATATTCAACCTGTTTGTGATTGCCCTGACCGGGCGATTATTAACTCGCTTGCTGCCTGAAGACACCCCGGGGCTGATTTTGGAGATGCCGCCATACCGTACCCCAACGCTAAGGGCCGTGTTCAATAAGGCGTGGTTCAGAATCCGTGAATTTGTGGTGGAGGCCTGGCCGACATTGATTGCGGGAAGCGGTGTTCTGGCAATCTTGAGTTATTTCAACCTGGCGATTTATTTCAATTTGCTGGCGCGCCCATTCACATGGATACTGGGGCTGCCATCAGTGGTGGGAGTGCCGCTGATTTTTGGTATTTTGCGTAAAGAGCTTTCGCTGGTCATGCTTGGACAGGCGCTGGGAACGATGAATTTTGGTTCTGTCATGACCCCTGCCCAGATTTTCACTTTTACAGTGTTTGTGATGTTTTATGTGCCGTGTGTGGCAACATTAATCATGCTGCGCCGTGAATTGGGCACAAAGGGCATGTTGTGGATTACGCTTCTGACGGTTGTGGTGGCCCTGGCGGCGGCATTGGTGGCGCGCGGCGCGGCGTTATTGCTTTTATGAGTGGTTATTTCAGGCTGTGCTTGAGTTTATCCACCACGGTTTGCAACACCTTGAGCCTTGAAAAATATTTGTCATTGGCTTCCACCAGAGTCCAGGGGGCGCGCAGGGTGCTGGTCTTAAGCAGCATCTCTTCGGTTGCATCCGCGTAATCTTCCCATTTGCCGCGGTTGCGCCAGTCTTCGTCGGTGATTTTCCAGGATTTATAGTTGGTGCGCTTGCGCTCGTTAAAGCGGCGCAGCTGCTCATCTTTGCTGATGTGCATCCAGAATTTGAAAATGATGGCGCCAAAATCACTGAGCTGGCGTTCAAACTGGTTGATCTCGGTGTAGGCGCGCTTCCAATCTGTTTCGGTGCAGTAGCCTTCTACGCGTTCAACCAGCACGCGGCCGTACCAGGAGCGGTCAAAGATCCCAATTTGACCCTGTTCCGGCAAACGCCGCCAGAAACGGTACAGGTAATGTCGTTCACGATCTTCGCCGACCGGGGAAGCGATGGGCCAGACGATATAGCCGCGGGGATCAATATTTTCGGTCAGGCGCTTGATGGTTCCACCTTTGCCTGAGGCGTCCCAACCTTCAAAAACGATGACCACCGGTCTTTTTTGCATGTAGACCTGAAAGCCTAAGAGGTGCAGTTCGGCCTGCAGGGCTTTGCTGCGGGTGTCATATTCTTCACGCGGCGTGCAAAGAGAAAGATCCAGGCGCTCAAGCATTTACGGCTCCTTGCATATCCTCAGATTTTCGACGGCGTTTGGCTTTTGGACCTACGCTGAGGTCTGTGCCAAGACGGATTTCTATGGCGGTAATGATCGTTTCCAGGACTTTTACGCGCGCATAATGGCGATTTGTGGCTTCAACGATGGTCCAGGCGGCGTGCGGGGAGTCAGTGCGTGAGAGCATATCCTCGACCGCCAGGCTGTATTTTTCATATTTATTTTGCTGCGCCAGGTCTTCTTCACTTACCTGCCAGGCGGTGAGTGTGTTTTTTAGATACTTATTGATGCGCCGTTCTTGTTCTTCTTTGCTGATGTGCAGCCAAAATTTGAGGATTACAACCCCATCCGTGGCCAGCTGTTCTTCAAATTCAGCAATATCCTGATAGGCGGATTCCCAGGTTTTTTTGTCGACCGTTTTATTAATGCGGTCGATCAGTACGCGCCGGTACCAGGATGTATCGTAGGCTACCATTTGTCCGTGGGCCGGAATTTTGAGCCAGAAACGCCACAACCACGGGTAGTGGGTTTCAGTTGTACGCGGCGGGGTGATGGGTACCACCCGGAAGCCACGCGGGTCAAGACGTTCGGCGAGCACGCTGATTAAGCGTCCTTTGCCTGTGGCGGCCCAGCCCTCAAAAACGATCATGACTGGCACTTTCGCGTCAAAAACGGCATGTTCTAGTTCGTATAGCCGTTGTTGCAGCGGCCCGATGCGTTGGTCATATTCTTCTTTGGACAGGGCAAGATCAAGATTAATATATTCGAGCATGGCATTCCCTTTCAAGCGATCTTGAAAACAGCAAACCTTGAAATAGAGGAGTAGATTAGCGTGGGGGGTAAATCAATTGGCGCGGCGCAGCTCGCTGCGGGTGAGCAGGATGACCGATGTGAGGATCATTCCGCCTCCGACCAGGGTGATTGGTTTAAGGGTTTCATGAAACAAAAGGCCCGATAATACTACTGTAACCACCGGCTCGAGGGTGGAGAGCATAGACGCATTGGTGGGGCCAATACGCTGAAGGCCTGCCAGGAAAGTCACGACCGGGATAACGGTGGCAATAATGACTGTTCCAAGAATAATGCCCCATCCGTTCTGGCTGGCGGGCCAATGCGCCCCGGATGCAAGGGTGAGCATTCCGTAAACAGTGCCTGCGGAAGCAAAAATAACTGTGGATGATTGTAAAGGGGAGACAGTTTGTAATACGTGAGTTCCGACAATAATGTAAACCGAATAGATGGCAGCTGCGGAGAGAGCCAGAAGAATACCGGGCAATTGACCGCCTTCCGGGTTAACCGTCAGCGCTATGCCGGTCAGGGCAATGGCGAGCGCCAGGAATTTCAGGTGGGATAACTTTTCATGGAACAGGAGAATTGAAAGCAGCGCGACAAATACAGGGTAAAGATAGAGCAGCAGCGCGACTAGCCCGGCGGATGCGTAGCGTATGGCGGTTAGATATGAAAATGACTGCCCAACGTAGCCAAGTGCGCCCATGCCGATTAGTTGCAACAGGGTTTTCCCTTTTGGAAGAGATTCGTGCCTGGAAAATAACAGGGAACCCATCAAGATGGCGGAAATTGTAAAGCGCAAAAAAAGCAGGGTAAAAGTATCGATGCCATCTGCAAATGCGTAACGGCCAAATATTGCCAGGGTGCCAAAGGAGGCGGCGGAGATGATAATCAGTGCGATACCGATGATGCGTTTCATCTTCCAATGGCTCCAGTTGTGTGACTGCTCAACCCGTTTTGTTGCGGGCTGCCGTTCAGGCCTTCGGAAGTGTGAAGCTTAATCCAAGACCGCTGCCGGTGTCATTGCCAATGGTCAGGTGACCAGCATGCAAGCTAATCAGACCCTGGCAGATAAAAGCGATCATTGCGAGGTCCATTTCATATTTATCGCGGGCTTTTTGGCCGGAGCTCTCAATTTCCACAACTATTTCACGATCATTATCGTGAGCGCGCAGGTTTAGATTGCCGCCATCGGCAATATGGTTTGCGGCATAGGTCAAAAGCCCATTGAGCACCTGGCGCATGCGCATTCCATCGTACAAGCAGCCCGGCTGGTTGATGTTGACCGCCGCCGTAATTACTTTGTTCGGATTTTGGGTCTTCCAGCGGTTTGCTGCTTCTGAGATTGTTTGAGCCAGGTCGCCCAGGCTTTTTTCGATATGAAGCTCGCCGGTATTCAGGCGGGCCATGTCGATCAGGTTATTGGTTAGTAGTAACATGCGCTGCCCATTGGAGTGAGCGGAGGTTAAATCTGTTACTTGAATTTCGTTAACCGGGCCATCAATTCCTTTGAGCACTACTTTTGTGAAACCAATCACGGCATTCAAGGGTGACTTAAGGTCGTGAGCGGCCCAGGAGATGAATTCAGCCATGTCAATATGCCCGGCTGGCTCTTTTTTGAGGAACATTTCTTGCAGGCTGGCTGTGTCACCGGCCAGCTGGCGGGCCTGAGGTTCGCTAATACGGCCCTGCTTGAAAAATTGCCTGGCAAGCTCGGTCTTGACCTCTTGCGGGGTGATTTTCGCGGCAATCAGTAATTCGGTTGGGATGTCTATTGTGGTGGTTTCCATTGCCAGTCCTTGCTGTGCCGAAGAAGTTTTAAGCGTTGTGAACATTTTTGGGGCAGCTTGTGCCACAGGCTGAGACAGAGAAAGATCAGTGCAAGAGAATGCCGACTTTATCCGGGTTGGTTCGTGCGATCATATCCACCAGCACTGGGATTACCGCGCCAACCTGTACCCGGGCGATCTGGAAAAGAGAAACGGTGATAGTCTATTGTAAGATATTTTTAGAAAAATTACTTCTATTTTTCCGGGCTTTGTTCGGTATTCGATTTGGATTTACTCACGGGATGGCTGTTTTTGCTTACATCGCCTGGGGCTGTCCCAAAGGGGGCGCAAAGATCGCGAGCCCTGAGCTATAAAAAGCGCCCCATCAGTGGGGCTCAGAAGCTATTTCGTCGGCGGAAAGCCCTATTCATTATTATCTCCGCAATGCAGCAGAGTGGGATGGGGCGTTTCTATGTAGCCGGGAAGATTTAACCGTCGGCGGTGAGTAAATACTTTGATTTCCGTTTTACGCGCAGAACCGCGATCTTGGTGGAATGATTGAACGGCGCCGGGTCGGTGGGGGAATTTTTAAGCTGAGGTGGGGTGCTGCCTGTAAAATCATCTGGTACGGGGATCAATTGTTCAATCGACAGGTATTCGTCGGCGCAAAGGGCTTGCAGGGAAGCCAGGTAATCTTTGCCGTTGATGAATAATGCGTTATTGATGGCGATGATCCAACCGCCGTGCCGGACAAGCGGACGGATCTTGTTGATCAATTTTGTGCTGCCGGTTTCAAGATCAACCCTGCCGCTGGCAGTGGATGCAAAAAATGGCGGGTCCAGAAATATGCAATCGAAAAGCTGGCCCGATTTTTTTAGCTGGCTGACGCCCGGGAAGAAATCTGTGCTGAGAAAATCCCTGGATTTGACTGAAAAGCCGTTGAGCGCGTAAGAATCTTTAGCGAGATTGAGAAAATTTTGGTTGCGGTCCAATTGGATAACGCGCGCTGCGCCTCCGGCAAAGGCGGCAACACCCAGGCTGCCGGTGTAGGCAAACGTATTGAGAACCGTTTTGCCGCGCAGATTTGTCTTTGCCCAGGCGCGCACATTGCGTGTATCCAAGTAAAAGCTTGCGTCGCGGTTCATGGTGATGTCTATGGAATACCAGACGCCAGCTTCGCGGATTTTTTGGTCTGGAACCGAGCCGTACAGCAGGGTAGCGCGTTTTTCTGCGCTGCTCTTCGCGCTGCGAGCTTTGCAAACAATGCATTGAATCCAGGGAAGTTGAGCGTTCAGCCATTGAACCGCGGAGTTTAGCTCATCATCGATCGGTGTCTCTGCATAGTTGTGGAAAAGGGCGGTGCGCGCGTAAATATCAATGCTCAACTGTGGGAAACCTTCGTAAAAGCCGTTGAACAGGCGAAAAGCTGCGTAATGCTCTTCGTCAAAAAAATGCTGGCGGCGGGCCAGTGCGGTATCCAGAAGGTTGGTGATGAAACTCATTGGCTGGTTCTATTTTGTGCAGGGAGTGTTTTATGACAGGGGGAATGTAATAAAAAAACCGCTCATGTTCAGGCGGTCTGTTGATAGGCTTCCAGTTTTTTGGTAAGGGTTGCGCCATCGGGCTCAGTCAGGGTGGTGCCATCCGGGAAGACGATGGTGGGCACACTGCGGTTGCCACGGTTGATTTTTTTGACAAACTCGGTTGCAAGTTCATCCTGTTCAATATCGATATCGGCATATTGGATGGACTTATCCGCAAGAATTTGGCGGGCTCTGCGGCAGTCACCACACCAGGTGACGCCGTATAAGATAATTTGGGTTGGCGAAAAAGTGTACAGATCGGGCATTTCAGTTTACTCCAAGTTTTTGTTTTAACTCATCGTCAGCAGGTTCCAACAGGATGGTTCCATCGGGAAAGATGAGGGTTGGAATGCGGACACGCCGGGTGAGTTTTTCGACGAAAATAAAGGCATCGGTATCTTTGCCAATATCCACAATTAAATAATGAGTTTTGAATCCATCCAGCAATGCCTTGGAGCGTTTGCAATCCGGGCACCAGCTGGCGCTGTAGACCACGATTCGGGAAGGTTTTGGGTTGTAAATATCGGTGATTGCATAGCGATAGAATCTCTTCGCGAAATTATACACTAATTTATTATAGCAATTCCTCGGGCAATGGGGGCCAATCGGGCAGCTGCTCGGCCTGTTCATCCCAGTTTTCCTTGCCGCTCCAGGATTCTATCTGGATGGCGAAGACGGTTGTGCGGGCCAATTCCTGGTCGGTGATGGGGCGGTATTCTTTGCCGGGGGTCATGTGGGGGAAGTATTTTTTTAGCAGGCTGTTCAGAACCTGTTTTTGATTATCTGCATTTTCCAGGATGCTGACTGTTCCAAATAGAATCACGGAGCGGTACTGGATTCCAAATTCGAGGGCGGTGTTTGCTGGAAGGTAACGCCCGAACTCGCTGACTTCCAGGCTGACTTTGGGGTTGTGTTCCAGGTTGTCGCGGGTGCGCCCGGCGATGTTGGAATGGAAGATAATGCGGTGATTGGCTTGATCGAACCAGTAGTTGGTAGGGGTGATAAAGGGCTGCCCATTGCGGCTGTGGGCGATATGCGCGATCTGGCCGCGCTGCAGAAATTCCTTGACCCAGGCATCGTCACGGGTGTGGCCGGGGATGCGCTGGTACTGTGTGGGGCTGGCGTTTTCATAATTACGGGGCATGTTTTATCCTTGCTGCGCTCTTAATTTTCGCCATTGCGCTTCGGCATCCGGGATTTCTCGTGCGGCGTTTCGCAAAATTTCAAAACTGCGTTCTATGAGCATATCCAGCGTTTCAACGGATACAGGTTCTTGATTATCAACAGATTCGAGCGCTTTGATTAATGAGCCGCGCAGTCCACTGGCGCGCCGGGCCCAGATCGAATCGACTGAAAGGCGTTCCAGGCGGGAGGTTAATAGCCTGAGAAGTTCTATGCGTTGGTCAGTCATACGGTATTTTACTGGCAGGAGGCTTTGATAATACTGCTGCTGGCGCGCCCGGCCTTGCTAAACGCTTCTACGCGATAGCTGAGCGATTTTGCGCTTGACACAAAGGCCACATCTGTGTAAGTGGCGGTGTCTGGGGCCAGGGTAATTACCACTTGTTCATCCCGGTAAACGGTGAAGCCATCCTCGTTATTGGAGCGGTCGGTCCAGGCCAGGTTCATGGTCATGTTGTTGCCGTTGGCGGCAAAATCGCAGGTATAGGTATAGTTTGACCAGACCGGCGCATTGGGCGGCACGGGCGACGGCGTGGGCGGCGCTATGACAGTTGGCAGAGCGGCAACGCTGCCTGATGGCTGCGCAAAGTCTTTTGCTACCCAGCAATCTCCGCCATCGGGGTTCTTAATCAGGTAGAAGTTGCCATCCTGAGAAACTCCGAGGGGCTGCATTTGTTTCCCGGAGAGAATAACCACAACCACCTCGAATTCGGTTCCCGGTCCTTTGCGGCAGTTTGTATTGCCTGTGAATTGCAATATTGGAGGTTCGTAAGTTGGCGTAATGGTGACCGTTGGGGTGGGTGCAGGTGTGTTTGTTTGGGTGGCTGCTGGTTTGGCTGGCGGCGGCGTACTGGTTGGAGTGACTTGCAGGGTCATGGCGGCGATGGTGCTTACGAGGGCCTGGTCGATGGCGGGGGTGGGTTGGGCTCTGACTGGCATGCTGCAAGCCGTAAGAAGAATGATTACAAAAAGGGTGAAAAGGATGGATTTGTTGGTTTTCATTTTTTCTCATTTGAGGAAGGTGATTTCAAGATGGTTGTATAAATGCAAGGCTAGTCGTACTTTCTTTGTCCATCCAGCCAGCCAATCAGGGCGGCCATGGGCAGGCTCATGGTTGAATCGCCCCTTCGGCCAGTGTTCCAGGTCATTACCAGGTCGCGGCGGGCGCGGGTGAGGCCGACATACAGCAGCCTCAGGCGTTCGCGGATGTAATCTGTGCGGGCCTGTAAGGTGGCCTCGCCTTCTGGCTGCCAGTCAAATTCGTTGGTGGTCAGGGCGTTGCGCAGCTGCGCCAGGGCTTCGGCTTCCAGGTTTAATTTGCCGCGTACAAACCACTTTTCTGACTGGTAGGCATCATTCATATCGCCCGAGGGGAAATCATAGTTATTGACTGACATGAGGTAGACGCGGTCCCATTCCAGTCCCTTGGCTTTGTGCATGGTGGAGACCACCACTTTGCCTTTGTGGCGTGCGGGGTCAAACCCGGAGTCATCGGAGCTGAAACCTAAAAAGCGGCGTTCATTCTTGGCGATCACACCCAATTCGGTGGTAAGCTCTGGGAGGCGCCACTCGGTATGGTCGTTGGCAACCTGGCGCAGGACGATGGCCAGTTTATGCGCGAGCGCCAGGTCGGTCGGCTCGGTGAACAGGTCCTGGGCCAGGGTGAGCAGCATCTGGTCGACAGGCAGCAGGGCGGTCCCCAGCCAGCGGCGCACAATTTTGCAAAAATCTTCCAGTTCAAGCAGAACAATTTCCGATTCTGTTTCCGCGATATCTGCCAGCCAGTCATGATCTGGCCGAGGAGCAAGGAAGGTTTCGACGGCGGCACACTTTCGGATCAATTCAGAAATGTGGTCGGAGAACTTTTTCTGCGCGGGATCCTCACGCCAGGCCCGCCGCCAGACTTCGTAGACCCTGGAGAGCTTTGTGGAAGAGGTTGGGTCTGATAGAAATGCGAGCAAATTCCCCAGTGCGCCGGCCGCGGCGCGTGTGGTGGATGTGCTCGCAAGGTATTCAACGTAATCGATCTTGCGCTCTTTTAATTTATTAACGATGTCTGTGCCGCGTTTGTTCCGAGGTACCAGGATTGCCACAGTCTGGTCGGTGTGAGCGGGCAGCCATTTCTCAACTGAATTAATGACAGCCAGAACTTCTTCATCGGGAGTGTATTTTTTTCGCATTAAGCCCAGTCCGGCGGGGTTATCTGGCGGGTTGGGCTGAGGGTCGCCAGGTTCAGTGGTCTGGATGAAGGGGGTGGTTAGCGCACTGCGGCACTCTGGGAAGGGGTGTTCCAAGCGCACCCAGTCGATCAGCTGGTTGGCGAGGGCAATGATGGACGGCTGCGAGCGGCCTGAGACAGGCAGGTCGCGCTGGTAGTCTGCTTCGGCAATAAAGTTGAGCAGATATTCTGGTTTCGCGGTGGTAAAGGTTTCAAAAATTGCCTGGTTTGGGTCGCCCACGCGCACCCAATTGCCCCTGGATAACTTGCCGAGGATCTGTTCCTGCAGCGCGCTGGAATCCTGGGCTTCGTCTTCGAGGATATATGGAAAACGCGCGCTGAGGCGGTCCAGGAGCTGGGGTGAGATGGTGAGAGCCTCGAGCGCCAGCCGGATCAGGTCATCAAAATCGACTGCTCCACGGTAGGTGAGCGCGCGCTGATAGTTTGTGTAAATATCCCAGCCCATTTCTGCCAGCGGCAGACGGGTGGGGGCTGCATCCAGGTGGGCGCGCAATCTGTCGGGTGTTTTGCGCAGGTCTTTTGCGGTGCGGATAAATGCGGTTGCCAGGCTGTCGACAAGTTCGGGCAAATGCTGACGGCGGGCAAAATCGCGTTTTGATTCATCCAGGGCCGGGTCCATCAAGTCATCCAGCTCGTAAGGATGGGCTGACAGCCAGGCATTCGCGGCTTCCTTGCGGATGAAGCCGGCTTCGCGGTCGTCGATGATTGCAAAGCGATTTTCCAGCCCGACCAGGCCCGGGTTCTCGCGGACGATATCATGCGCCAGGCCGTGCAGGGTGCGCACGCGGTACCCCAGATGCGGGATGAGCCCCTGGTCGCGGATGAAACCGCTGATGCGCTGCGAGAAGTTATCGACCGCGGAGTTCACCAGGGTGACAATCAGCACTTCCTGATCGACTTTTAGGACGCCAGACGCAATGATTTGAGCGGCGAGCGCGCTGAGGATGTGAGTCTTGCCGCTGCCCGGCACAGCAGAAATGCCCAGGGTGCCCCCCTGGTATTCTAGAATTGCGGATTGCGATGGGCGCGGTGTAAATTCGGGCATCTGTTCCCAACCTGTCACCTGGCGGTGAGTCTATTTGAGCTTCTTGAGTTTTATTTTCTTATGGGTCATGAGCTGGTTGATGATTTTGGCAAACTGTCTGGCGCTCTCTGGATGCATCATTTGCATGGAGATGTTGCCGGTTTTGGCTTTTGACCCGTATGGGTCAAAGGCGGTGATGTCCTTGTAGTCAATCCGCAGATCGCGTATAAAATACCGTTTAACAACGGTCTGATCTGCAAAGGTCGCCTGGCGAAAGACACGGAAGAGTAAGGTGAAGGTCATGGCGCTAAAAATGAAAGCCAGCAAACCCTGGGGGTTGTAGGATTGCGTCACTGCGGCGGCGTACAGAAAGTAAAAGAAGAGCACCGCCCAAACCGGCCACAGGTAGAGCGCAAAGCGCCTGCTGCCGTTGTATTTTGGTTTATAGGTGATTTCGTTGATTGGCATATTTTCCCTGTGGGTGATATAAGATTGACAAATAATGGCGAATCTGAAAATCTCCAGTTGATTTTACACGTAGTTTACCTTTATAATATCAGCGAGTAATCAGAATATCTAACAATTCAAGCAGTCACCTGGAGGTTCGCGTGGTCAATTCAGATTTTATTGCCGGTTTCCCTTTGTTCAAAGATGTTACTCCGGCTGTTTTGGAAGAAATTGCTGCCATCAGTGAAGAACTGAGTTTTAGCGAGGGGCAGGCGGTTTTTCGTGAAGGCGAAAAGGCCGATCAACTGCACTTCCTGGTCAAAGGCAGCCTTGCCCTGCGGGTAAACATTATGACCAAGCCGGATAGTGTAACGGTCTCATTTGTTTCCAAGTCTTATGAATGTTTCGGTTGGTCGGGGTTGGTGGAGCCTCATTATTATACGGCTTCGGCTTATTGTGAAGAACCGACCCAGACTCTGGATGTGGATGGCAAGAAACTGATGAAGATTCTGTCTGACCACCCGGCCGATGGTTTTATGGTGATGCACCGCATGGCAGAACTGATTTCACAGCGTTTGCGCAACAGCCGCCAGGCGTTATTAAAGACTCTGTAAGTGATGATTTGAGTACATCAAAACTTGCCCACGGGCAGGTTTTTTATTTTCCCTGCAGCACCTGCTGAAAGGCTCTGATCATCACTCCGCGCTGTTCGTATCCGCTCTCGCTTAGCTCAGTGAGGCCCAGGTAGACCCTGCTGCGGCAGCGACGCAGCAGGCCAGTCAGCAACCGGGCCAGACTGGCATTGTTTGTATCCGTTTCGTTGTCATCAGTCCAGATTGCGCCCGGAGGCCAATGGCGTGAAAGTACCACCGGGTGGGTGAGGGGTTGGAAGAGACGTTCGTACCAGCCGCTGGAGCCAGCGTCCAGCCAGAATTGTACATCCACCGGGCGGTTGTTCATCAGAAAAGTGTAAGCGGGAGCCAGCAGAACTGAGTCTGCCTGGGGCGTATTCCAGGCTGAAATGTATTGGGCGGCAATTACGCCATCCTTGAGCATGGCGATATATTCCTGGCCAATGTTGAACTCCATTTGCGGGTCAATGACCGGTTCCATGGCCCAGCGAAATTTTTGTACGGATTCGATCAGGCTGGCGGCCACGCGCGCCGAGTCAAAGTTTTGGTGAAATCCGAACCCGGGCTGGCTGAGCAGCTCGCCGAATAACCTGCGCAAGAAATGGTCAAAGGGCGCGGGTTCTTCCTGGCGGTAGGTTTCGAGCCAGTTTTTTAGCAGGCTGTAGCGTTCACCCAGCAAATAAGTGATGCGTTGCTGCATTTCTGGACGGATCAGGTCAAACGATGAGAGCGAAAGATCTCTGGTCTTATAAACAATTTCGGTTAAAAGCTGCGCGCGAACCAGATCCATATCTTCAAAGGATTGGATAAAGGCGTAGGCGACATCAAATTTTGCCGGGCGAGCTCCCCAGGCGGGGTGTGCCAGGGCTGCCAGGGTAAGCAGGCATTGGCTGGCAGGTTCGTCGCGCAAGGAACGCGATGGGCGGTGCGAGCGGACCGGGATGCCGAGGGCTTCCATGCGGTTCATCAAGGAAAAACGCAGGGTGTCGCTTAAGAATGGCGCTAATATTACGATTTCAGAAGCCGGGACCTGTTTCTCAAACATCAGGGTGTGAACCTCGGCTGCTACTGCGTCCAGCAGTTCAGGGTAATATCGCGCGGAAATGGTTGAGAGGGTTTCGCTATCAGGGACTTCTTTTTCTGGGGGAGGATTTTGTGAGCCGGAGGGATGGATGACATCGGCGAGCGCCTCGGATAATTTTGCCAGACCCGGGTTGATCACAAAGGATTGGTCAAGGGTGATGGTTTCATCACACAGAACAGCCAGTTCAAGCGATGATTCAGGGTCTGCACCCAAAAAGCGGCGGTACCCGGCATCGTCATCATGGACAATGAAGGCCGATTCACATTCCGGAAGCCAGTCTGCCAGAATATCGTGCGCCACAGGGATATCTTCTTCGACATTGTCGTAGATAATATGGCGGTAGTTGCGCGTTAGAAAGCTGCGCACGGTAATGTCGTTCCACAAGATATGGGTAAACATTTCCAGTTGGAGTGAAAAGTCGAGCAGGTTGTGTTCGAGGCAGTATTGACGAAACTCGTTGGCGCAGGTTTGCGCATCGGCATATACGCGGCGCTGGGCGGGTTCACCGGCCCAGGCAGCGGTCAGCCGTTCACCGATTTCAAGATGGGAAAAACCGATCATGGCGGCTTTGTTTAGATTGTCGAGGATCTGGCTGTACAAGCGGTTGCGATCCATGACAACTGACTCAAACCAGCCTTCTTTGAGATGAGGCCGGACAAGCCTTGCCATAAAATATTGGGCGGTTTCGAGGGTAAGGAAAACTGGTTGGTCCTGGGGCCGGGCAAACCCGGCCATGTCGGCGGCGAGAGGCCAGAATAAATCTGCCATGCGGCGCGCCAGGCCGCCGATGGTGGCGGGCGTTACTTGACCCCCCGCAGCCATCTGGGGGCTGGATAAGTAGCTGGTATAAGGATCTTGCAGTGTGCGTTGGGGGGTGAGTACCAGGATTTGATCGGCAGGGATGCCATTATCGAGCAGAAAGCGCATGCGCTCGACTGCAACGGTGGTTTTGCCGCATCCGGCTGGACCGCGCAGAAATATTTTTGAGCGGATGGGCGATTCGATAATGGAAAGCTGATCAGCGGTAAGCATAGGGCAGGCTCAGACTTGATTTTCCAGTTTTAGATATTTACTGAATAATTTGGTGACTCTTTGCCAGGCGTCTTTGGATGCTTCGGGAATGTAAACCTTCTCATCGCTGTCGCGGAAGAATGCGTGGCCTGAATTGGGGTAAACAATAATTTCATGCTGCACCCCAACCTGATCGAGCAGCAGGTCGAACTGTTCCACTGTTCCGATGGGAATTGAAACATCTTTATCGCCAAAAAGCCCGAGTACCGGGCAGTGGATGGCGCCCAACTGGTCAAAGATCTGCTGCATGCCGCCGCCGTAAAACGTGCAGATGGCATCCAGCGGGCGGCTGATGCCGAGGCTGAGCGACATGCGCCCGCCGAAGCAAAAGCCAACGCTGCCGATCTTGCCGTTGCAGTCAGGGTGATTTTTGAGGGCATCAAATAGTCCGCATAACTCGAGCGGTGCGCCAGGCCCATATTTTTGGACGAGGGTCACGGCTTTATCACCATTGCCCGGCTCGGCCAGTTCTCCGTGATATATATCCGGGGCAAAGGCCAGGTATCCAATTGCAGCGAAGCGGTCTGCGATTGAGCGGGTTTGGGCATCCAGACCCCACCATTCCTGAATCACGATCACGGCTGGCCAGGGGCCGGTGCCAGAGGTGGGTTTTGCAAGGTAAGCGGAGAGTGGACCCATCTCAGTTAGTGTATTCATGATTTCTCCTGAAAATTATATGGAAAGGTGGCGGTCACTCTATGTGGTTCCAGCGCGAACAGGCTTGCCTGTCATCCGCTGGGGGTGGGTGTTGCGCTGAAGGGGTCTTCTGTAGGGATATCATCTATTGGCATGGGCAGCGCTTGCGGTAAGGTAATAGGCTCCGCTGGCGGCCATACCGTTGATTGAAGCCACAACCGGTTTATTTTTTCGCAGCTTGAGAATCTCAAGATACATCGCTTCTGTGTCTGCGACTGTGCCGCCGGGGCTGTCCAGCACCAGCACAACCGCAGAAATTTCTGGATGTTCGCGTGCATAATCTATTTGTGAAGTGAAATAGTAAGCGCTGTATGAATCGATGGGGGCATTGATGTATATCAAGCCTACTTTGGGGCGCGGAATAAGGGCTGAGAGTAAAATTCCAACGATCAGCGGAAGTACGACCCACATCAGGTTCTTACGGCTGTTTTCCCAGGATGGTGATTTCTTTTCTTCAGTCATTTGCGCTCCTCTTCATAGTAGCTTTTAGCATACACTAGCCAAATAGACTTGTCAATATAGATAGGGTTCTGCCAGCAATTCTACTAATGAACAAAGTTCATTTTCTACCAGAATGGCATTCCTTTGCCTTGGCGTCACTTATTATGGATATTTACATGATTGCGGTGGTACTTGAGACCCTATCCCCCTGCCCCCTTTCCCGCTGGCAAGAATAATTTTTTGTTGTGCGGGTTGTGCGGGAAAGGGGAAAATCTTTTTTTGAGAGACTGGGGTGCTTAGCTCCCCAGTCTCTCAAGCTCTCAGCCCGTCTTGCTTGCGCTATTCGAGATCATTTTGAGGCGAGAAAATAGGGAATGCCGGGTGAAAATGGCTATTTGGCTTCCGAGAGTTTAGCGGGTGTGGCTATTCGTATATTGCCAAAGCCATAATGAGAATTGCTGGAGTTTTGCTCCAGGACGTTCTTGAGAAATTTGGTTTCAGGCTTATACTGCGGAGCACAGGGAGAACGCGGGGATTTTTTTTTGCAGATTTCACAAAGAATAGCCTGAATCTATGCGTTTGCGGAAAGGTGACGGTCACCTTTCCAGGGATAATGGGGCTTTAAAATAATAAAAGGACGCGGTCGCGTCCTCTTGTTTGAAAAAAAATACCCCGCACATGCCGTGTGTTGCGAAGTTTTGAACCTGCTTTAGGCAGGTGGACTCCTACCCGGATACTCCGCCTTGGCCAGGGCCTATCGCGTTGCATACCGTAAGATGAGAAGTCCTTTTATGGAGTGTTGGCTCAAAACCGAGAGTGCAGCATCACGTACACAGCAGGGCATATGTCTTATACCACAAACTCAAGGTAGAGGGGAGAGGTATGTTTTGTGCCGGGTTCAATGACCCTTTTCAGAGTCTGGGTGTTCACTCAGCAGCTGCACAGCATGTTCGAGCACAGGCAGAACCACTTGCAAATTTTCAAGCGCACCCCTGGGGCTGCCGGGCAGGTTGATGATGATGGTTCGGTTGCGAATGCCGGATATGGCGCGTGAGAGCATGGCGTGCGGGGTAACTTTAAGGCTGGCTGCGCGCATGGCTTCATCCAGACCAGGTGTAAGGCGTTCAAGCACCTGGCGTGTGGCTTCGGGCGTCACATCGCGCGGAGAAAAGCCGGTGCCGCCGGTGGTGAGGAGTACATCGAAACGGTCTTCGTCTGCCCATTTTGTGAGGATGATTTGGATGGCTTGCTGCTCATCGGGTACGATGGCGGTTTCGACAAGCTGCCAGCCGTGGGAGGTCACTTCCGCTGCCAGAATTGGGCCGGAGGTGTCGGCGCGCTCGCCGCGGGATGAGCGATCTGAAACTGTAAGAATGCCAAAGCGCATATCTGCCGCCTGATAGAGGTTTATATAAAATCAGAGTATATACTAACGTTGTGTTACTTTGACCGTTATTAACCATCTCCGCCAGGAACATGCGGAGTGAAAGAACCCCGGCCCCCGACCTTCGGTGAAAATCGGAAGGGGGAGACAAACGATTTTTATGTGGAGTTTTGCGCCAGTTCTTGGCGCAAAACTCCACTGGCAGGGCAAACAACCGATATTCATTCGCTGGATGGCCAAATTCAGGATGATTGTTCGCCGCCAGGAATATGCGGGGTGAAAGAACTGTTTTGAAGTACCGTGGGCAAATACAAATCAGATCACTTTTCCGTAAAGTTGAACCTGATCCATGGCTTCCCAGCCAATTTGATTGTAAAAATCGCAGGCGCTCTGGTTGCCTTTTTTTACCAGCAAATAGGCTTTGCGGCAGCCCTTGCTGCGCAGGCGGGTTTCAAGCTCTTGCATCAAGCGGCTTGCCAGCCCTTGACGACGATGGCGGCTGGCAATTGCCAGGTGATAGATCATGCCTCTGCGGCCATCAAACCCGCCGATCACGGTTCCCAGCAATTCTCCATCTTCTTCTGCTACCAGGAAAAGGTCCGGGTCGCGCTGCAGCTTTTTTTTTATCTCGTCAGGCTGGTCTGAGGTTCCAACGCCAATCCCTTCGGGAGAGTTTTGCCATAATTGCAGGGCTTTTTCATAATCTTTGGCGTAATCAAAGAGGCGGATGGTTATCATGTTTCTGGGAATATTCCGTCAAAAAAGGAGGAATTAAGGTGACAGTCACCTGGTTTTCAGCGCTTTATTAAAGGGCTGGATCAGGATTTATTTTGATTCAAGCCGCTCTTGATCGCATTGGTGAGTGCGTCTGGCATGTAGGGCTTGAGTAAAAATATATTGGCGCCGGCGGCCAGGCACTCGGGCGCCAGGTTCATGCCCGATTGCATAATGATGAATACTTTTAGCAGGTTGGGTTCTGAGCGAATTTCACGCAGAAAGTCTAGGCCGTTTCCCTGGGTAAGGTGGACATCGAGCAATAACACGTCTGGTTGTTCTCTGGTTAATGCATCCAGCACATTTTCTTGCTCATTCAGCGTGACGGTCTCAAACCCTTCGATTTTAAGGAGAGTCCTGAGCAGGGAAAGCATGGTCGCATCGTCTTCAGCCAGCATGATCTTGGGCATTGGCAGGTCCTTGGCTCTGGTTTATTTTTTGGATGGGGGTTGTTCCAGCCCATCTTTTTTGGTTTTGTTTTTTGGTTTTACGGTCTTTTTATTGGCGGGTTCCAGCGCAGCCGCCAGAACTTCATCCACGTTTTCGGCAAAGATGAAGGTCATTTCCTTCTGAATTTCCTCGGGCACATCCTCCAGGTCTTGCTGGTTGCGTTTGGGGATGATGATGGTGCGCAGGCCGTTGCGGTGCCCGGCCAGAACTTTTTCTTTTAGACCGCCAATTGGCATGACCTGTCCGCGTAAGGTGATTTCACCGGTCATACCCAGGGCGGGGCGAACAGGCCGCCCGGAAATGAGCGAGGTAAGGGCGGTTGCAATGGTAACGCCAGCGGATGGACCGTCCTTGGGCTGCGCGCCAGCCGGGATGTGCAGGTGAAAATCGGACTTCTCGAAGAAATTTGCTTCGAGCCCCAGCTGTTCGGCATGGGAACGGACATACGACATGGCGGCCTGGGCTGATTCTTGCATGACACTGCCCACAGAGCCGGTGATCTGGAAGCCTTTTGCACCGGTCATGCGGGTAGCTTCAATGAAGAGCACATCACCACCATAGGGCGTCCAGGCCAATCCGGGCACCACGCCCGGTATGGAAGTGCGCAGTGTTAATTCTTCGGGTCTCGGGAAGGGCGCATGGCTGAGAAATTCCTTTACCACTTCCGGAGTTACGTTGAAGGAGGAGGCTTTTCCTTCCGCGATGCGTGTGCCGATTTTGCGGCAGACCGAGCCGATGTTGCGCTCCAGGTTTCTTACGCCTGCCTCGCGGGTATACAGGCGGATGATCTCTTGTAAGGCTTCGTTTGTGAAGGAGACTTCTTCAAGCCTCAGGCCGTTTTCGCGGATCTGGCGGGGGATCAGGTAGCCCCTGGCAATGGCGGTCTTTTCGCCTTCGGTGTAGCCTGCCAGCGAAATGATCTCCATGCGGTCGCGCAGAGGGCCGGGGATGGATTCGAGGGTGTTGGCTGTGGTGATAAACATGACCTGGGAGAGATCGTAAGCGACTTCCAGGTAATTATCGCGGAATTCGCCGTTCTGTTCCGGGTCGAGTACTTCCAACAGGGCTGAGGCTGGATCGCCGTGAAAATCAGCGGTAAGTTTATCCACTTCGTCGAGCATGAAAACCGGGTTGCGTGATTCTATGCGCCGCAGGGATTGTAAAATGCGACCGGGCATGGCGCCAATGTATGTGCGCCGGTGACCGCGGATTTCAGCTTCGTCGCGCAGGCCGCCCAAAGAGGTGCGGATAAATTTTCGGCCCATGGCGTGGGCGATGGATTGCCCGAGCGAGGTTTTACCAACGCCGGGCGGGCCAACAAAGCATAAGATCACGCCTTCGCGGTCGCGGCGGATGGTATCTTCAGAAACGGTTTGCTCGTCTTTGCGTTCAATGCGCAGTTTGCGAACCGCCAGGAATTCGAGGATGCGTTCTTTGATATCGCTGAGCCCATAATGATCTTTATCGAGCACTTCGCGGGCGTGGCCGATATCCAGGTTGTCCTCTGTGGCGGTGGACCAGGGGAGTGTCACCAGCCAATCCAGATAGGTGCGGATGACGCCGTATTCGGCTGCGGCAGTGGGCAGGCGCGAGATGCGGTCCAGCTCTCTTTGGGCCTGTTTGGCAGCTTCTTCCGGCATTTTGGCGTCTAGTATCTTTTTGCGGAATTCTTCAACTTCCACAGATTGTTCGTCGCGTTCGCCAAGTTCTTTCTGGATGGCTTTTAATTGTTCGCGCAGAAAATACTCGCGCTGCACCTTGTCGATTTCAGAGCGGGCTTCGTTCTGGATCTTTTGCCCAAGCTGCAGCACCTCTGTTTCGCGCGCAAGAAAGCTGACCAGGCGGCGCAGTTTTTCGATGACAGAGTCAATTTCCAGTATTTTTTGGGCTTCGTCCAGGTCGATGCGCTGAAAGTTGACGATTGAGTAAGCCGTTTGTAGCGGGTCTTCGATGCTGGTGATAGAGCTGATCAACTCACGCGGAAAGGATGGGATCAATTCGGCAATCACCGCGAATTGATCGCGGGCATTGCGCGCCAGGGCGTCAATTTCAATACCAGTTTCCGTCACTTCAGGCAGGCGTTCAATGCGCGCCATCAGGTAGGGTTCTTCCTGGGTAAACTCGACCACTTTGAAGCGTTCTACGCCCTGCACCAGCAGGCGGATTGTGCCATCTGGAGCGCGCAGCAGGCGGTGAATGGTAGCCAGTGTGCCAATGGTATACAGGTCAGCGGGTCCGGGGGTTTCGAGGTTGGGGTCTTTGGCTGCCACCAGCCCGATAAAGCGGGTACCGGCCACTACGTCATCGACCATCTTGATTGAGCGCGGCTGTCCGATGGTGAGCGGTACGGCGGTCTGGGGAAAAACCACTACGCCGCGCAGGGGCAGTATGGGGACAATATCAGGGGAGGATTCAGGTATTTCCACTGATATGGTCTGGGTTTCGGTTTTTTCAGGGTCTTCTTTTTTCTGGTTAAAACGCGCAAAGATGGAGGGCATGAACAGATCGAGCAGTTCAGCGTCGTTTTCGTCAATCCAGTCGAAGAGTTCTGTAGGGTTGGAGTGCCAACGGGATGCAGGCATAAAAATATTGATTTCCCTTTTCTGAGCAGTGTTTATTGGGTCTAAATCTTTGGCATGCTGATGATCAGAAGCCCATCATCATATTCGGCGCTGGCCTGTTCGGCATCTACCGGGCCTGGAATGGCGATCACTGTGCTGAATTCACCGTAGCGAAGTTCCATCTGGTGATAGGCACGGCGTTCGGGTTTTTCAACCCGTGTGCCGCTGATAATAATATAATCATTTTCAATCTTGATCGAAAAGTCTTGATGACGCATACCGGCGATTTCCATGCGGACGATGTAAGCTGTTTCGAGTTCGTATAAATCGGTTGGCGGGCTCCACACGTGCGATTGAGTGCGTACTTGCCAGCCCATCGCGGCGATGATCGTGCGGCGTTTATCGGGTTGATTCGAAGCTTGAAGCGATTTTTTGATGACTGTCGTCATAGGATTTCCTTTGGGAGTGCCAGTTATTTAACCTGGCCGCACAGCAGAATTCTCTATCACTTCTGGTTTTTACGCCAGAGATTTGGCACCACACTTAACAAAGTTATGACACAACCGGTTTATTCGTGCAGGGCCTGCCTGGCTGCGTTTAGAACTTCTTCATAATTGGGCTGATCGCCATTGAGGGGCATGTAGGCGGCATAGGTAACTATGCCTTTTTTATCCACTACGAAGACTGCGCGGCGCAGGAGGCGGACTTCTTTCATCAGGGTGGCGTATTTTTTCCCAAAATCGGCGCGGGTAACATCCGAGAAGGTTAGTACTTGATCCACCCCGGCGGCGCTGCACCAGCGTTTTTGGGCAACGGGCAAATCCATGCTGATGATCATGACGGCGATGTCTATGCTCAGGTTGGCTGCTTCATTGTTAAACCGGCGTATTTCAATGTCACAGACAGGTGTATCGAGCGAGGGGATGGAGGCAATGAGGCGCACCTTGCGGCGGGTTTCTTTGAGCCCTTTGCTGATGGTCCAATCGTTTTTTTGAATGAAAAATTCGGGGGCCTTTTGGCCGACCTTGATATCATCACCAACAATAGTTTGTTCTTTGCCGCTAAACTTTATCAAACCAGTTCTTTCGGTTATCATGTTTGTCTCCCTGGGTTGGTTGTTGTCACTTTGTTTCAATTAAGAGATTAACACAAATTTGTTGTACCTCTGCCGGGACTCGAACCCGGAACCAACAGCTTAGAAGGCTGCTGCTCTGTCCGTTGAGCTACAGAGGCAGGTTTGCGATTAGTTCAGCATTGGGCGAATGCCTTTGTAGACGCGCGGCCCGGAGAGCGTGATAAGGATGGTGTTGGCGGGGCGGCCGAGCCTTTCGGAAAGCTCGGTGGCTGAGAGCGGGCTGTTGCCATTTGCAAGGAAGATGCGAAAGACGGCTTCCACCAGCTGGGTTTGCCCGGTCACAAATTCTGGCTGCTGGGAGCAGTGCGCCAGAATGATCTGCTGCAAGCCGTCCATCTGGCGGACTTCGGCGGTATCGGGGTCAACAAAATCGATGACGGTGCCGGTGGGCATATCTACGAGCTTATCGCGGTGCTGCTCGCACAGCAAACTGCGCAAATGGACATGCCAGTCATTCTCGTTTTGCTGCCACCAGTCAAAATCTATGTGGAAGTGGGTTTGGAGATTTGGTTTGATCAGGCTCATTTTATGCCTCTTGTGTGACGTTATCTACTAGCCGGAAATGCAGATCACCCACATGCGCGAAATCTCTGGTTGAAGCGAGCAGAGCCAGCATGGGGGCGGGCGGCACGCGCCGTAAAATATTGACTGCTGAATAGAGCTCCTCGGCGTGCACGTGTCCCTGGGGGGTCAACTTGGCGAGTTCGCGCAACATATCGCGCAGGAGTTTTTCGAGCGGGGCGTTGCTCTTTGAAACCTGAAGGAAAGAGGCGTCCATGGCTTTCACATCCGGGATGACCAATGCCATGCGTTCATTATATTCGCAGTTGATTTCTTGTTTCAGGACGGCGAAGACCAGGCCGCCGTCAGAACCTGCCAGGACGGTACGCACCCAGTCTCGGTTGGGGCGGTGGCTGCGCGCTTCCAGGATGACTTCACCGGGGGTTTTGCTGCGCTTAACGGAGATATAAGCGCCCGGGAATAGTTTTTGTTTTTCATACCATTTGCGCAGGCCAAACACATAGCCGTATTCGCGCACCACCCAGGCGGGCATTTTCTCGCCTGTTTTGCCGTCGACGATCGTAAAGCGGATGCGCGGGGCTTCCAGTGCGGTGGGGAAGAAGGATTGTACGCGCGAAGAAATGGGCAATGTGCCGGCTCGCCAGTGCGGAAAGGTTAATGTGATCTGGGCTTCACCAGATTTGACGGGCTTATGTTCGGTTTCGCTGAGTTCGTCATCGAGCTGGGCTTCGAGGGCGAGCATTTGTTCGCTGAGCAGGGCGCGGTCATAATCGACGGGATTGTATTTTAATACCGCCGGAATATTTTGGACTTCGTCTGGTTCCAGGCGCTTAAGGTACCACTGCACTTCGCCGCTTGCGCCGACCTCGTCAAAACGGCCGTCTTCCTGCAGGGCGTAGTTCATTGAGAATTCTGTGAGCGTGACGTTTGAATCGCGGGGCACGCCTACTTGTTCAATCAGGCTGGTGGTGGTCATCGGTTCGCCGCCATTCATTTCCAGGATTGCTTCAGCCAGGTTGAGGTGACCGGTGTTGATACTAACCAACAGCGCTTGTGGGAACCAGGATCCCGCGATGCGTACCAGGTTTTCGTCTTTTTCCAGAGCCTGGTCGAGTTTCTTTTCGATGAGGGCTCCATAAGTATTCAGGATGGTGGTAACGTCCAGCTCGGGGTCAGTTTTTTCTTCTGGCGGTTGGTTGAGTTTGTGCTCGGCGAGCGAGGCTCCGAAGAAGCGGGTGGTATGATCTTCCATGCTGACTTCGAGTACATCGAAAGTACCGATTTCCGGGTTTAGACCGGGGCGGACGCTTGCAACGGTTCCTTTTTTTAGACCAAGCGCCGGGAAGAGTAATTTCTGCCCGGGTTTGTACGTGTCTTTGGGTAGATAAAAATCCCCGCTGTTTTTTTGGCTTTTGGCCTGGGCTTGCTGCTCGAGTCGAATACGTTCATCTACGATGACACTGGCAAGCTGCGGCGGCGTGAGAGGAATTTCAGTCTCAAAAAGGTGGTTTTGTAAAAATTCAATGTCTTGAAGCGTGACCGTAAAATTTTGCCAATAGTTGGCAGGGAGCTTGAGAGGTAGTTTCGTCATAGTAGGCCTTGCCGTTAGGATACCCGGCTAGAATCAAAAATTTTCCGCTTTGTTACGGATAGTGCAATTATACCTCATGGCGGCGTGGGCTGCGCCAAAAATCACAAGTTTGGTTCGGTTGTTAAGGTGCCAGTCACCTATTAATGCGGAGCATTGACGGACCAGTTTGCGGGAGGTTATTTGTCGAATGCGATCGTTTCGGGCTGCCTGAATTATGCTATAATCGGTGCACGATGGTATGCAGGCTGCATTTTTCGCAAGATAATGATGATAATAATCTGTCGGTCGACTGGCGTCGCGCCGATAGGCAGTTGCTGCCTGAGTAACCCGCGAAACGATAAGCGTCAGTCGCCCGAAGCATCTTGTCCGTCGGCAGTTGGTTTGTTGACGATTAAGAGCAACGGGCGATATTTTTTGTAAGCTGCAATCTTTGCTGTATATGGTTAATTTCATTCAGGAGGTCTGGTATGTATAAAACTCACACTTGTGGCGAACTTCGTGCCGCGCACGCAGGGCAGACTGTTAGCCTGGCTGGCTGGGTGCACCGCCAGCGTGATCACGGCGGCGTCACTTTTATTGATCTGCGCGACCGCTACGGCATCGTCCAGGTGGTGGGCGATCCTTCCAAAGAAGGATTGGCTGCTTTGCAAAACGCGCGCTCCGAATGGGTGCTGCAAATCACGGGCCTGGTGCGCTTGCGCCCGGCCGGGGCTGAAAACCCGAACATGGTTACCGGCCAGGTGGAAGTGGAAGTGATCAGGCTGGAGGTCTTAAACCCTGCCAAACCTCTGCCTTTTCTGGTCAACAAAGATGAAGATACAGATGAAGCCATCCGGTTAAAATACCGCTATCTTGATCTGCGTCATGAGCGCTTGCAAAAAAACCTGATGCTGCGTCACCGGGTGGTCAAGTTTATCCGCGATTTTTTGAGCGACAGGGGCTTTCTTGAAATTGAGACGCCCATGCTGTTTAAGACTACCCCCGAAGGCGCGCGGGATTTTCTGGTACCCTCGCGCATGCAGCCGGGCAGATTTTACGCGCTGCCGCAGTCTCCGCAGCAGCTTAAACAGCTTTTGATGGTCTCTGGCTTTGATAAGTATTTCCAGATTGCGCGCTGTTTTCGGGATGAAGACCTGCGCGGTGACCGCCAGTTGGAGTTTACCCAGCTTGACCTGGAAATGTCATTTGTGCACCGAGATGATGTGCTGGCTGTGGTGGAAGAACTGTTCACCGAGATGGTCTCGGCGATTTTGCCCACCAAGCGCCTGCTTTCTTCACCCTGGCCGCGCCTGACGTATACCGAGTCGATGGAGCGTTACGGGTCTGATAAACCCGATCTGCGCTTTGGCATGGAACTGTATGACCTGGGCGAGACTTTGGTGCAGAGTGGTTTTATGGTCTTTCAGAATGTGCTGAAATCGGGGGGGGCGATCAAGTGCATCGTCGTGCCTGGCTGCGCTGAATACACGCGCCGCGATGTGGATGAACTGACAACTTTTGCCCGTGAACAAGGCGCTAAGGGTCTTGCAACGCTGGCTTTAACGGCTGAAGGGGTAAAGGGCACCGCCCAGAAATTCATTACATCGGATGAAGTCGAGGCCATCAAGGCGAAAACCGGCGCAACCACTGGCGACCTGGTCTTGTTTATTGCGGACCAGAAGGCTGTGGCAAACAGAACGCTCAGTGCTTTGCGCCTGCTGTTCCGCGACCGTCTGAAACTGGCTGACCCGGATGTGCTGGCTTTTGCTTTTGTGGTTGACTTCCCGATGTTTGAGTGGAAAGAGGAAGACCAGAGCTGGGCGGCTGCGCATCACCCCTTTACCATGCCCAAAATGGAAGATCTGCCCAAGTTTGAGACTGATCCATCCAGCATTCTTTCGGATGCGTATGATATGGTGCTGAATGGGTATGAAACTGCCTCCGGTTCAATTCGTATTCATCGCAGCGATATTCAGCAGAAGGTGTTCCAGCTGCTGGGTCTGAAGGACGATGAAATCCAATCGAAATTTGGGCATTTGATCGAAGCTTTTGAATACGGCGCGCCTCCTCACGGCGGTATTGCGCCCGGGATTGACCGGCTGGTGATGATTTTCGCGGATGAGCCCAATATCCGTGAAGTGATCGCCTTCCCCAAGAACCAGGCTGGCCGCGATCTCATGGCAGATGCGCCTTCTCCTGCATCTGACAAGCAGCTTGCCGAATTGCAGATGAAGTTGGATTTGAAGAAGACCGAAGAGAAAAAGTAGGTTATTCAGGCCGGGATATGGATGATGAATATCCTGGCCTTTTATTTTTTACCTTTGCCGCGCATATTTTCACAAATCACCCGCCATTAAATAATGACTGGTGCTATAATCGTTTCGCTCTAATTTCATAGGAAAAGACCAAAAGAGGAAATACATGATTGATGTAAATGAACTTCGCAAGGGCGTTACGTTTGAATATGACAACCAGCTTTTCAAGGTGCTGGAGTACAGCCATCATAAACCGGGCCGCGGCAACGCCACCATCAAAATCAAAGCGCGCAACCTGCGCACAGGCGCGAATATTGAAAAGACCTTCCAGTCTGGCGATCGTGTTCCAGAAGCCCGCATGGATTATCACAATGTTTCTTACCTTTATACCGATGGCGATTTTTATCATTTCATGGATGGTGAGACTTACGAACAGCCAGCCATAAAAGGCGATATTCTGGGCGAAAGCACCGGGTATCTAAAAGAAGGCATGGAGTGTAAACTCACTTTCTACGATGGTGAAGCGATTGACATTGAACTGCCGACTTCGGTAGACTTGAAGGTCATCACCGCGGAAGTTGCTGTGCGCGGCGATACCGCCACAGGCGTCACCAAAAAGGTGAAAGTGGAAACCGGGGTTTCAGTCCAGGTGCCCAATTTCGTTAAAGAAGGCGATACTATTCGCGTAGACACTCGCACTGGCGAATACCTGACCCGTGTGTAACCCGGCAATCGGCTAAAGCATTTTATAATCCTCGGGCAGAATTATTGTCGGGGGATTTATTTTTGGTGATACAATCGCCAATTGTTGACCTGTAGAATAGGAATTGGAAATGCGCACTCCAGCTGGTTTTGATTGCAAGTATTTTTATGGTGATTATTTCCGCGGTCGTTCCGTGGAAGAATGCCGTCTTTTAGAGGCTTCGGGGCAGAAGTGGACTGCCGATCTGTGCAAAACCTGCCCTGCGCCGCCGATTGCGCGCGCGAATGCCTGCGAGTTTATTCAACTACATGCTACGATTGCCCGCCCGATGAACGCCGGTTTTATGCGGCGAGTGCGGGTGACCGCCTATTGTGAAAAATCCAGGCAAAATGTCAAAGAGCCGCAAATTGGCTGCGGCGAATGTCACCCCATCCCACCTGTCTTTGAAGTGAAAAATGACCTTTAGCTTACTTTTTGACCTTGACGATACCTTGCTCGAAACAAACCTGGATGCGTTCCTGCCGGGTTACTTCAAAAAACTGGCCGGGCATTTTGCGAAAAGCATTGCTCCGCAGCAGTTCATCGATGCGCTGCTGCGAAGCACGCAGATCATGTATGACAGCAAAAGTGTGGATATGACGCTCGAACAGGTTTTTAGCCAGCATTTTTACCCGGCGCTGGGGCTGCCTAGAGAACAGATGGCTGGCGAACTGGAGTATTTTTACGATGAGGTTTTTCCGGCCCTTCAACCTCTGACGCGGCCTATGCCTGGTGCTGTTGAAATGGTTGAATGGGCATTTTCACAGGGGTGGAATGTTGCTATTGCGACTGACCCGCTTTTTCCGCGCAAGGCGATTTTGCACCGTTTGCGTTGGGCAGGTCTTGCACCCGAAAAATACCCTTTCACGCTGATTTCAGACTTTCAGAGCTTTCACTTTGCCAAGGCTTCTGTGGCTTATTACCCTGAATTTTTGGCGCGCATGGGTTGGGCAGATTCGCCTGTGATGATGGTGGGCGACAGCATGGAACGGGATGTGATCCCCTCGCAGCAGGCGGGCTTGCCGGTTTTCTGGTTGAAAAAAGACGATCAAGCCGCACAGCCGGGTATTGCCCAGGGCGGATTTGCTGATTTGCGCAATTACCTTGAGACCACCGATCTGAGCGGTTTGAAGGTGGATTATCATGCACCTAGCGCCCTGGGTGCATTTTTACAGGCTACCCCGGCGGTTTTGCACACGGTTTCCCTGGCTATGACGGAATCGCAATGGACAGGCCGTACCCAACCCGGAGAATGGTCCTTTTTGGAAGTGCTGTGCCATTTGCGGGATGTTGACGCAGAGGTTAATCTCGTGCGGCTGGACGCCATCTTGAATGGAGAAAATCCGGTCATTGCGGCGCAGACCACTGATCAATGGGCCGAAGAACGTCAATACAACCAGCAAAATCCAGCCGATGAGTTGGCTCACTTTGTGACAGCCCGCCAACAGCTTGTTGAGCGGCTGGCGAGTCTGAAGGAAACTGATTGGCAGCGACCGGCGCGCCATACCATCTTTGGCCCCACGACCATTCACGAATTGGTCGGGTTTATGGTGGATCATGACCAGCTGCATATTCGCCAGGCATTGATGGCGGCAGCGGCCTTTCAGGGGATGTTATCGCTATTTGAGTGAAGCTTCGATCGCTGAAAACTGGGTGGTTGTGCCCTTTTCATCTAAACAAAAAACTCTGCGGAGATATACTTTCCACAGAGTTTTTGTAGCAAATTTGGGAAGAGATTACTCTTCCAGAGTTGAAAGGTCGCCTTCGGGCAGTCCCTGGGCGCGGGCTTTTAACACGCGGCGCATGATCTTGCCTGAACGGGTCTTGGGCAGCTTGTCGATCCACCTCACTTCTTCTGGACGTGCGATTGGCCCAAGGTGCAAGGCCACGTGCTGGCGCAGTTCCTCGCTAAGCTCTTCTGTGCCGACAAACCCGGGTTTGAGCTGCACAAAGCAGTAGATTGCCTGGCCTTTGATTTCGTGCGGCAGGCCGATCGCGGCTGATTCGGCCACAGCCGGGTGCGTGATCAGTGCTGATTCAACTTCAGCGGTACCCAGGCGGTGCCCGGAAACCTTGATCACATCATCAACACGGCCGATGATCCAGTAATAACCATCCTTATCACGCCGGGCCGAGTCACCGGTCATGTATTTGCCCGGGAACCTGCTCCAGTAAGATTTCACATAGCGGTCAGGGTCGCCGTAAATGGTGCGCAGCATGGATGGCCATGGGTTCTTGAGTAGCAGGTAGCCTTCGGCTCCATCACCCACCGGGTTACCTTCTTCATCCACAATCTCGGCTTCTTGTCCAAAAAAGGCGCGTGTGCCAGAACCGGGTTTTAGTGGAACAACCGGGGTGGGGGTAATCATAAAGGCTCCGGTTTCAGTTTGCCACCAGGTATCGATGATCGGGCATTTATCTTTGCCAATCACGCGGTAGAACCACTTCCAGGCTTCGGGATTGATTGGTTCACCTACGGAGCCCAACAGGCGCAGCGATGAAAGGTCGTGTTTGGCAGGCCAGGCTTCGCCAAAGCGCATCAGGCCGCGGATGGCGGTGGGTGCGGTGTAGAAGATGGAAATGCCGTAGCGTTCGATCAGCTGCCACCAGCGGTTGGGGTACGGGAAGGATGGCCCGCCTTCGAACATAAAGACGGTTGCGCCGTTGATCAGCGGACCGTACACAATGTAGGAATGTCCTGTGATCCAGCCCGGATCAGCGGTACACCAGAAGCGGTCTTCGTCTTTGATGTCAAAGACATACTTGAGCGTGGCATACGTTCCGACCATGTAGCCGCCGTGCGTGTGCAGAATGGCTTTGGGCTTGCCCGTAGAACCGGAGGTGTAAAGGATGAAGAGCGGGTCTTCGGCATCCATTACTTCGGTGGCGCATTTGCCATTAGCAATCGGCAGGGCGCACAGATCGTGATACCAGTGGTCGCGGCCGGCTTCCATCGGAACATCGTGACCGGTGCGTTTGACGACGATCACATTTTCCACGGTTGGGCAGTGTTTGATCGAATCATCTACAATGCGTTTGAGTTCAACCAGTTTGCCGTTCTGGAAGGATCCATCACAGGTGATCACCAGTTTTGATTCGCTATCTGCAATGCGGCCCTGCAGCGCATCCACTGAAAATCCACCGAATACCACGGAATGGATCGCTCCGATTTTGGCACAGGCAAGCATGGCGAACACAATTTCGGGCACGCGGCCCATATAAATTGTGACTCGCTCGCCCCTGGTTATACCCATGGCTTTGATGATATTTGCCATGCGGCTTACTTCGCGATTCATGGAATAGTACGAGAAAGTCCGGTCTACCTTGCCGTCTTCGCTCTCCCAGATGAGCGCCAGTTTGTTCTTGCGGTAGGTTTTTAGATGCCGGTCGATGGCATTATGGCAAATATTGGTTTTTGCGCCTGTGAACCACTTGAAAAATGGTTTGTTGGAGTCGTCTAAGACCTTGTCCCATTTCTGAAACCATTCGAGTTCTTCAGCTTCTTTGGCCCAAAAGGCCTGCGGGTCTTTTAGCGCTGCATCAGCGACTGCATCCCAGTCTTTGAGGTTGGCCTGGGCGATGACTTCTTCTGAAGGGAAATAAACATCCCCTTCCATCTCGGGCTTAGTGCCTGGCATGGATGTTCCTCCTGTATAAATTTTGATAGTTTTAGAGTCCGGATGGTTAATCTTTGAAAATCTTAATAAGAGTAGCAGATTTTTGGCAGAATTCAATACCCATTCCAGACTCTAAAACCAATTGTCAAAAACTACGGCAGTATTACTTTGCGTTGTGCAGCGAGGCCACCGAAGCGTCAGATGAAATTTCGATGTGGCTTGTTTCAGGAATTTTGAAATAACAGGCGACTGCACAAATTGCTGCAATGCCATTGGGTACCACAGCCCGGCAAAGTTATTGCCGGTGGCTTTGATGAGCGACAGACCTATGATCGGCTCCATACCGCCAAAGACACTATTCCCGCCCAGGGTGGCTGTGATCTGGATCCAGCTTGTGTGGAAACCACGCCGGTCATCTGGAGAGTGCTTTGCCACGCAGGTGGCGCCGCCGTATTCGCCGCCGAGCGCCAGTACCGGTAAAATGCGCAGGAAGATAAGAATCGCACCGGCTATCGGTCCGATTTGATCAATTGTGGGCAATAAACCGACCGCAAAGGTACACAGACCCATGAGGGTCATGGTGACCTGGAAGGTGTACTTGCGGCCGATCATATCGCCAACGCGGCCAAAAACGATCGCGCCAAAAGGATGTACGATGAACCCCACAGCAAAAGCGGCCAGCCATGCAATCAAATCTCCCAGTGGAGCACCAGTCTGGTAGAACTTGCTTGCGATGAAAGAGGGGGAAGACTTCTAAAAATATAGAAGTCATACCATTCGATCATGGTCCCTGCAGCAGATGCAAAAATGATGCGAGGTAGACTTTGCGCCTTTTCTTCTGGTTTTTCTGCCATGTGTGTCTGTGCTTGGTAGTGCAAATGGTAGAAGAGTGTCCATCGAAATTCGACAGCCTCTCACTCTTGTAAACGACAAGCGGAATTTGGTACTTTGAAGCCGATCCACATGTAACCCGGGCCGGTTCAGATGGGGAGCCTCCACACTACCCCAGCCTCGCATCGTAAAGCCCTGGAAGCATATAAACCACTTACGGGTGCGTTAAAACAAAAAAACCCAATCGCATCTGAAATTACAGGTGACCGGGCACGCGGAAAACCGCTTGCCAGAGGGTCTGTGTATCCAGAGTATTGAGAATCTTTTGTGTATGCACCGGCAGCTCCTTGATTGTAAAATCAGTAAGGAATTCAGCCTGCTAAAAGATATCTTTGAACTTTAGAAAGACAACACGCATTTATTTTTTAGTTTCGCTTTTATGAGAATTTGATGAGAATTGTTCATCGGGAATAAAAATCGCAAGCGGATGGAAGTACCAGAGGGTAACCAATTATCTAAGCCTGGTTTTTTAGATTAGCGATGACAGGTCTGTCTTTCGCCAGAGCTTCTTGTGATTAATAGATATTTAGTAATTGACCTATTGCATAAGTCCGCTCTGGGCTAACCCAAAGGGGGGGCAAAGATCGCGAGCCCTGAGCTATGAACAGCGCCCCACTCCGCTACGCTGCGGGGATAATAATTAATGGAGCTTTAACACAATTAGTAATACTTCAAGATCAGGATTTGACATTTGCAAGAGTTCTCATGAATGTTTACTTAAAAACAAGTACCACATTATTTGAAATCAGTTTTTCTAATAATCAA